>ERZ825137.510-NODE-510-length-54466-cov-36.192737_pt1 | contig 54466 bp, 40 predicted proteins | sample MGYA00519873_ERZ825137 | MGnify/ENA primary metagenome ERZ825137 (study PRJEB31778, sample SAMEA3449190) | human gut metagenome | biome: human gut; feature: human-associated habitat; material: faeces | place: United Kingdom | collected 2010/2012 ...
AAAGGCCTTATAGGCCGAAATGAAAATCCCCCAGTTATACTGGGGGATAGTTATTGTTATTCTAATATGTTTAGTATACATAGATAAATATAAGTTTTTAAGTTAGATGTGAGCTTGGTTATACAGTTGGTATAATTTAATTTCTATTAAATTGAAAGTCAAATAATTAAAAGACATTTTTAAATTATGTTTTGAATAATAATTGTATATCAGGGATACTTAACGTGAAAAAAATGCTGAAAAATGGCTATAATTAGCGAAAAATATATTGACAAATATAGGAAAAGATTATAGAATAAAAACGCAAAAAAATATTTCTGAAATTTGTTGATAGGAGGTGAAAAAATGAAGAAAACATTGGGCATTAGACTTGCTTTTTGTGTAATGTTTTTATTCATTTTATTTTTTTCTAATGAAGTTTTAGCAGCTAATGATGGTTTGACAGTTTTAAATAAAGAAAATAATGAGTACATCATTTATTTAGACTCTACATTAGATAAAGAGTATGAATATGCATTTACAAATAGTAATACTGCAAACAAAGATGATTTAGATTATATAAGAGCTGAAAAAGAAACTTCAGATGGTAAATACGTTATATATGTTACTGAAAAAAGATATACGGATTATTTTTCAAATGGAACAGTATATGTATACGTAAGAGATTTAGAAGGAAATTATTTAGCTGATGGAATTGAAATTGATCTTAAGGATTGTATTTCATATGATGTAATTGATCTAGTAAATAATGTTACAAAAAGAATTGCTGTAGATACTACACAAAAAACTGTTACTCAAAGAACAGAAAATGATATTGTTTATACTACAACTAGAGGAAGAGTGGATATTACAGATGACAGCGATTCAGAGTATTATTATAGCTTAGTAAAATTACCAAATACAGAAGAGTACAACAGATTTATGGATTTAGCTGAAGAGCTTAATAGCTTGAAGGCAAAATCAGAACTATATGAAAATATAAGGATGTGTAAAGAATTTTATGATCTATACTACCAATTAATGCCACGAGCAGAAGGTTGGACTTTAGTTTCTGATATGAAAATTGAACAACCACTTGATTCTAAAACAGGTGACCAATATATTCTTTGGATTAGGAATGATTCAAAAGAGATTGAGGATGTTCAATTTTTAACATGTTTCCAAAATGAAGATAAAGAATTTGTTAAAGATAAAAATATAGTTAAAACAACATCAAAATTACCAATTACTTATGATAGTATTGTCCTTTTCGTTATATTAGGAGTTGCAATTGTTTTATTAATAGTTGCTGTTCTTATAAAGAAAAAGACAAATAAGGAAAAAAACATTAATGAGTAAAAAGAAGTTTTTGAATTTTTTGATAATTTTACTTGTTGTTGTTATTTTAGTGACAATTTTATTGATTGTTATTAAATATGGTAGAAATCAGATAAACGAAAAGCGATTATCAGATGTTGTTGAAGAATTTAATAGTAAATATGATAACGAAAATGATAGTGATACACAAATTTCAGAAGACATTAAGATAGATGATTATACGGTAGTGGGTATTATAACTATTCCAAAGATTGATTTGAAATATCCGATATTGGATAGGACAGATAATAAAGGAATGAAATTATCTATTACTAAATTCTGGGGAAATGAATTAAATGAAATTGGCAATGTCACATTTGCTGGACATAACAACAGAGATGGGACGATGTTCGGAAAAACAAAATATCTAGAAAAAGGTGACATAATTCAAATTACGGATAAGAAAAATAGAACAGTAGATTATGAAGTTTTCGATTATTATATAATTGATCCAAATGACGTTTCATGTGTTGAATCAGTTGATGGTAATACAAAAGAAGTGACATTAATAACGTGTTCAAATGGAAATAAAGAAAGACTTATAACTAAGGCAAGAGAAGTTGTTAAGAATAATGACTGATTTTGAATATGAGTTTTATTGAATTATTTGAACCTGAGAAAGGAGGATAAAATGAAAGATCGATTAAAGGCTCTTGATAAAAAAACTATTGCTGCTATTGTAGCTACTTGTATTTTAATTATTATTGCTATTATTGGAGCTGTTGCTTTCTTAAAAGATGATGGTTCAACTAGTGCAAGTGATGAAATTGCACAAAGAGAATCAGAAAATAGCAAAGTTGTTGATAATGAGAGAAAAGATGAAAGTCAATCACAGAATGAAACAACTCCAAATGAGAATGTTTCAAATGAAAATACAAATAGTACTGATGTTTCTAATAATACTGCAAATACTACAGTTAATGGAACAAGTTCAGATACAACAGCTAATGTTAATGCTAATGTAACAAGAAATGGAACAACAACAGCTACAACAAATGCTAATGTTCCAAATCAAGAGTACGTTACAGAAAGAGTCGAAGAAACAGAAAGACAAATTACAGAAGATTTAATGGTTTCATGGCAAAAATTAGATTTGTCTGGAAAGTTTACAAATATTAATATTGATGAGTCAAATGTTACAGCTAAGAAATTTTCTTCACAAGAAAATAAGACAGTTGTAGCAGGAGATTTGATTACTTATACAATAGAAGTAAAAAATATAAGTAAAGAAGCTAAAAAAGAAATTAAAGTTTCAGATGTTGTACCTGTTCAGACAGAACTAGTTGAAATAGCTGAAGATGCTGATGTGAAAGAAATTGATGGTGCAAAGAAAATTTATTGGTCAATTGATTTTGCAGAAGGTGAGGAAGCAAAACTTTTAAGCTTTACAGTTAGAGTTTTAGAAGATGCTACTGGAACTATTAGAAATGTGGCTATTGTAAATGGTGATAAGACTAATGAAACACATAATACTATCATAGATACAATTAAGACTAGTGAGATTGTAAAATGTGATAGAGAAGAATTTGAAGGTACAACAGTTCATGAAAATGATGAAATTAAATATACATTAACAATAAAAAATACTGGTGATATTGCTGAGAAAGTTAGTGTTTCAGATGCAATAAAGGAAGGTTTGACGTTTAAAGAAGGTTCTTTAGAAGTTAAGAATTCTGATGTTCCAGTAAAATTTGAGAATGGTGAGATTTCATTAGAAGATTATGAATTAGCAGCAAATACAACATTGGAAATTTCTTTTGTTGCAACAGTTAATCCATTAGGAGAAAATGCAGATGGTTCTCCAGTTACTTTAGGAAAAATTGATGCTAATAAGGTAACTGTAAATTCAAAGGAAACTACTGATAAGACACCAGATGGTGGAGATAAAGATTATGATGTTGTAAAACCTTATGTTGAAACAAGCAAGGCAAGTAAGGTTGTTAAATGTGATGATTATGGAATGATTGATGGTGACGGTGTTGATAAGGTTAAGACTGTTCACGAAGGCGACGAGATTGAGTATACAATTACAGTTTCAAATGAAAATGGAACTGCTTCAGATCTTGTTTCATTAAGAGATGAGATTCCAGAAGGATTGACATTTATCGCTGGTTCTTTAAATGCTGAAGCCATAAATGCTGATGTTCAAGTAATAGATAATGTTTTAACATTAGATGATTATACAATTGATGCTGAAGCTGTACTTAATATTACATTTAGAGTTAGAGTTAATGAATTAGGTGAAACAAAGAATGAAGATGGAACAATAACTAAAAATACTCATGCTAAATTAGAAGCTAATAAGGTTATTGTAAATGGTGATAAGGAGAATCCAAAAGAGGATCCAGATCCACCTACAGATGTTAAGAAACCAATGATTTCAACTACTAAAGTAGGTGAAGTAATTGAGTGTACTGAATATAATCAAACTGGTAAAGTAAACGTAGTTCATGAAAATGATGAGATTAAATATACAATTACAGTTTCAAATTCTGGTGATGAGAAAGGTAAGGTTAATTTAGCTGATACTATTAAATCAGGATTATCTTTTGTAAGTGTTACTGATAATCAAGGTGTTGCTGAACAAGTAACAGATGCTGATGGTAATGTTACAGGTATAAAAGTTGAAAACTATGAACTTGCTGATGGTGATTCATTAGTAATTACATTAGTAGTTAAAGTTGATGAATTAACTAAAAATGATTTAGTTAAAGTTGAAGATAATAAATATGTTTATAAAAAGGTAATTGATGCAAACGTTGTTACTGTTAATGATGAGAATATTCCAGAAGATGGCGGTAATAAAGAAGTACAAAAACCTTGGATAGAAACAACTAAGACAAGTGTTGTTTCAGAATGTACTGAACCAGAAGGCTTAAAACAAACTGGAAATGTTTCTACAGTTCATGAAGGGGACACAATTTCTTACACGATTACTGTTTCAAATGAAAAGGGCTCTGCTTCAAAGGTAATTAATGTAGAAGACAAGATTCCTGAGGGCTTAACACTTGATGAAAGCTCTGTAGGAGTAAGTAAAACAGTTGATAATATGACTGTAACTGGTAATAAGATTTCAATAGGAAGCTATACATTAGAAGCTGGAGAGAAATTAATAATTACTTTCAATGTTACGGTAAATACATTAGGTGAAAATGACTATGTAGAAGACGAAAATGGAAATAAAACATGTACAAAAGTAATTGATGCAAACTATGTTGTAGTTAATGATGTTAAGACAGAAGATCCAGAGGGATCAAAAGATGTTAAAAAAGCAATTATTGAAACAAGTAAGGTAAGCAAGGTTGTTAAATGTGATGATTACTCAATGATTGATGGTGACGGAATTGACAAGGTTAAGACTGTTCACGAGGGTGACGAAATTGAGTATACAATTACAGTTTCAAATGCTAAGGGTTCAGAAGCTGGAATAATCAATTTAAATGATACTATTCCTGAGGGATTAAGCATTTCTGGTAATGTAAGAGCTAACTTAGCAGATGCACAATCTAAAATACAAGTTAGTGGAAAAACTATTACATTAACAGGCTATAAATTGCAAGCAGGTGCAACTCTTGTAATTACATTTGATACAGTTGTTGATGATTTAGGAACAACTACAAATGATAAGGGGGAGACAGTAAAAGCTGTTTCAGCAAAACTTACTGCAAATAAAGTAACAGTAAATGGAATTGATAAAGAAGATTCAAATCCACCAACAGAGGTTAAAAAACCAAATATTGAAATTTCTAAAACAAGTACAGTAGCTGATAAAGATTATGTACGTGTTGGAGAAAGTTTTGATTATATAATAACTGCAACAAATAACGGAGCTGAAAAAGGAAATGCTGTTATAACAGATAACATACCAGCTGAATTTACAGTTGATATAAGTAATATAAAAGTTGATGATCAAGATGTTGGTAACAGTGTAAGTGTTAGTGGAAATACAGTTACATGGACTGTAACAGATTTAGCAGCTGAAAGTTCAAAAGTATTAAAAATTAGAGTTACAGCTAATGATATAACTGGTGTTAAAGCTGAAACTACAAATACAGCAACAATCGATAATGGAAATCCACCATCATCAACAGAAGTTAATATTGGAAAACCTGATATTGATGTTACTAAGTCATCTCAAGTTGTTACATGTAATGATTATGGAATGACAGGTTCAAACATTGATGTTGTTCACGAAAATGACGAAATTCAATATACAATAACTGTTGAAAATAATGGTGTTGTTTCTGACAAAGTTAACGTTAGAGATGAATTAAAAGATAAAGTAGAGTTTGTTGAAGGATCTTTAATAGCTAAGGTTGGAGAGCAAGATGTTACAGGTGTTAAAGCTGAAAATGGAGTTATTTCATTAGATAATTATGAATTAGCAGCTGGAAGTAAACTTGTTATTACATTTAAAGTAAGAGTTAAAGCTCTTGGAGTAGATGATAATGGTAATAAGAGTACAAAAGCTACATTTGAAGCAAATACAGTAAATGTAAATGGTACAACAACTCCAGATCCAGAGGGACCAGATGAAATTAAGAAACCTGATTTGAATGTTACAAAAACAAGTTCAATTGAAGCAGGTAAATATGCTGAGATTGGAAAACAATTCTCATATTATATTGTAGTTGATAACAATGGAGATGAGAAAGGTTCTGCTGTTGTAGAAGACAATGTACCAAGCAATTTAAGAATAGATAGCTATGGTGATGCATTAGCTGGAGATACAATTAGTGTAGAAGAAAATAAAGTTACATGGAATGTAACAAATTTACCAGCTAGATCTTCAAGAATAATTGAAATTAAAGTTACACCAATATCAATTAATGGAAATGAAGAAAAAATTACAAATAAGGCCGAAATAAAAGATGGACCAGAGTCATCAACAGATGTAACTATTGCTAAACCAATCATTTCAACAACTAAAGCAAGTAAGGTTGTTAAATGTGATGATTATGCAATGGTAGATGGTGATGGCATAAACAAGGTTAAAACAGTTCACGCAGGTGATGAAGTTGAATATACAATTACAGTAACTAACTCAGGTAAAGTTGCTGGAAATGTATCTTTAGAGGATGCTTTGAAAACAGGTGTAACATATGTTGCAAGTTCATTAAAAGCAGAATTAGTTACTGTTGCGAGTGATAATTCTGAAGTGAAAACTACATTAAGAAATGTTGCAAAATATGATACTTTAACTAATAAAGTAAGTGTTACTGATTATTCATTAGTAGCAGGTGGTAAACTAGTTGTTACATTTAAGGTAAGTGTTAATGAATTAACTGGTACAAAGACTGATGGTACGCCAATAACAGAAGCGGATTTCGTAAAGAATGAAGTCATTGTAAATGGTGAATCAACTGAAGATCCAGATGGACCAGAGAAAGTTAAGAAACCTTATATTACAGCTACAAAAACAACACCAGCAGCTGATGTAGATTATATTAGAGAAAATGAAAGTGTTGTTTATACAATAACTGTAACTAATAATGGTAATGAAAAAGGTAATGCGGTTGTAACTGATGCTTTAGATAGTAGATTAAATTACAAAACATCTGAGTTAGTAAATAAATATGAAAAAGATAATATTTCATATGATTCAGCTACAAGAACAGTTACATGGAATGTTTTGGATTTAGAAGTAAATGAATCAAGAACAGCAACTATAACAGTATGGGTAGGAAGTTTCAATGAAGTAAGTGAGACAATACCTAATAAAGTATTAGTTGATAATGAACCAACTGATAAGATAGAAATTACAGTTGGAAAACCAATGATTTCTACACAAAAAACAAGTAGAATTACTGATTGTACAAAGAATCCAGAAATTTTAGATGGAACAACGGTACATGAAGGAGATGAAATTGAATATACAATTACAATTTCTAATGATGGTAAGGTATCAAAGATTATAAATGTTGAAGACCAAATTAAAGATGGCTTAACTTATGTTGAGAATACTTTAACTGCAAGTCTTGAAAATACAGGTGCTGTTATAACTAATGGAAAATTAGTAATTTCTAACTATGAATTAGCTGGAAATACTGAATTAACAATTACATTCAAAGTAAGTGTTGATGAATTAGATGAATCAGATTATTTAGTTGATAAAGCTGGTAATAAGATTTATAAAAAAGTAATTGATAGAAATGCTGTTGTTGTTGATGGTAAAACTACAACAGATGATAAAGATTATGAAGTAATTAAGCCAATGATTAATACTACAAAGGATGTTTCTAAAGCATTAGTAAGTGTTGGAGAAGAATTCTTCTATGTATTAAAAGTTGAAAATAAAGGAACTGATTCTGGTAGTGTTATAGTAACAGATGAGATTCCAGAAGGTTTAACTTATAAAAGATATAATATAGTTATTCCAATGAATTGCGCAGATGTGGTTTCAGAAAATAATGGAGTATTAACATGGAATGTTAATTCAATTGCACCAAATGAAACAAGAGAAATGAGAGTTTATGTAACAGCTAATGAGTTAGCTAAAGATGGTGCTGATAGAATAACTATTACTAATACTGTAAAACAAGATGGAGAGCCAACTGATTATAAAAATGTTGATGTGGCTAGACCAGTAATTTCAACTACTAAGACAAGTCAAATTACAAATTGTACTCAAACACCAGAAGTATTAACAGGTTCAACTGTTCATGAAGGTGATGAGATTGAATATACAATTACAATTGAAAATAAAGGTGATGTAGCAGGTAATATAACTGTTGAAGACCCTATCCCATCAGGTATGACATATAAAACAGGTTCTTTAAATGGTGTAGCAGGGGCATTTGTTGAGAATAATGTTGTTAAATTAAACAGTTATTCATTAGAAGCACATGAGAAATTAACAATTACATTTAAGGTTACAATTGATGATCTTGGAAAAGACAGCAATGGAAACAATGCTACGAGTGCTGAATTAAATGCTAATACTGTTAAAGTAAATAATGTTCCAACAACTGATCAAAATCCACCAACAGATGTTAAAAAGGCTGATATAGTAATTGCAAAAACAAGTACTGTAACTGAAAGTCATGTAAATGTTGATGGTGAGTTTGAATATGTTATAACTGCTACAAATAGAGGAGAAGAAGTAGGTAGCGCTGTTGTTACAGATATAATACCTAGTGATTTTAAATATATGGGATATACTCAAATAGATGGTGATGTAGTTAATGTTAATGATCCAGAAATAAAATGGAATATTAATAACTTAGCTGCTGGTGCATCTCGTGAGTTAAGAATTAAAGTTATTGCTAAAGATATTGATAATGTTGAGAAAAAGGTTACTAATACAGCGACAATTGATAATGGAAATCCACCATCATCAACAGATGTAACTATTGGTAAAGCTAAGATTTCAACAGTTAAAGTAAGTAAAGTTGTTAAATGTGATGATTATGGAATGATAGATAGTGAAGGTGTTGATAAAATTACAACAGTTCACGAGGGTGATGAGATTGAATATACAATTACAATTTCTAATGATGGAAAGGTTGCTGGAATTGTAAATATGAATGATACATTACCACAAAGAATGACATATAAGGCAGGTTCATTAAATAGTGAAGCTGTTACAGCAGGAGTTTCTGTTGCAGAAAATATAGTTTCATTGAACAATTATTCATTACCAGCAGAGTCAACATTAACAATTACATTTAGAGTAACTATAGATAATTTAGGAACAACAACAGTAGATGGAAAAGAAGTTCCAGTAGAATTAGCAAAACTTACTGCAAATAAAGTAACGGTAAATGGAGTTGATAGAGAAGATCCAGAGCCACCTACAGATGTTAAGAAACCTATTATCAATACTACAAAGACTAGTGTAATTTCTGAATGTACTAAAGGTCAAACAACAGGAACAACAGTACATGAGGGAGACAAAATTAAATATACAATTACAGTTTCAAATAGTGGAACTGAGTATAAAAATATTGATGTATCTGATACATTAAAATCAGGAATATCATTAATTGAAAATACAATAACTGTTAAAGATAATGGAAATGTTACTCAAGATATTGCTGTAAGCGAAGATAAGAGAACAATTTCATTAAACGATTACAGATTGGAAGCAGAACATATAGTAACGATTGAATTTGAAGTTTCAGTAGATACTTTAAGTGAAAATGTTACAAAAGCTAGAATTGAGGCTAACCAAGTTATAGTAAATACAGAGACTACAACTGATGAAAAAACATATGAGATTGTAAAACCAAATATTAATGTTACAAAACAAGTATTAAATACAGAAGGTAATGATATCAATGGAAAGACAGTAGATGTTCGTTCAACATTAAAATATGTACTTGTTGGAAGTAACACAGGTGATGAAGATTCAAAAGTAACTATTACAGATGATATAGACATTAGTAAATTAACTGATGTAATTGTTACAGGTGTAATTAGATCTAATGAAACAGATACGCCAATAGCTGTTACTTATGAAAATGGAAAAGTTTCATGGTCTGGATTATTGAAGAAGAATGGTGGAAATCAAGTAATTATCACAATTGAAGCTAAGACAAGGATCTTAAATGAATCTGAGTTATCTTATGTAGTTGAAAATACTGCTAAGTATATTCCAGAAGGTTCTTCAGAAAAGACTACAAATAAAGTAACAAATAATGTTGAGATTATGATTGAATCAGATAAGACAGCTGAGGTTATAAATGCTGAAGGAGATGGAAAAGCAGAATATGGTGATATTATAGAATATACTATTACTGCTGAAAATAAATCAGATAGTGATGGAAAAGTAAATATTACTGATCCATTACCAAAAGGTGTTGAATATAGTGAAACACTTGAAGGAAAAGCTAATCCAATAATTATTAAAGTAAATGGAATAATTGTTGGAAATGGAAATTATGATGCTGAAACTAGAACAATATCATATAATGGAAATTTAACTGCAAATGCAAAACTAATATTAACATTTAAAGTTAAAGTTACTTCAACTAATATTGATGAAGATATTGTAAATACTGCAACAATTAATGGTATTGAGAAATCAGCTACTGTTGATGTTGTTAAGAAAATTAGTGTTTCGGCTACAGCTCAAGTTACAAAATCTATGGATTTAGTTTTAGTACTTGATGTTTCAAAAAGTATGACAGAGAATAATATTGGAAGATTAGATGCACTTAAAGTAGCTGCAAAAGCATTAGTAAATAAGGTATTCCCAGATGGAGTTGAAACAGATTCTACTGTAACAATTATTGCATATAGTAAAGATGCAGAAACTTCACCAACATACACATATAAAGCTAAGGCTAGTGCAATTTCAAGAATAAATAACTTGAGATCAATTGAAGGTACAGATATTAATGATGGTTTAGTAGCAGCTGATAATCTACTTACTGGAGGTACATTAACAAATGATAAGAAAGTTGTTATATTCTTATCAGATGGTGCACCATCAACGCCACAAGATTATACTGGACTTATTGGTAAGGGGTCAACAAATGCCAAAAAATATCCAACATATCAAAATAATAGTGTAGAAAATATTATATCATCAGCTACAAATGTTAAAGCACATGCTGATATGGTATATTCAATAGGCTTAGGAACTGAAAAGGGATTGACAACCCAATGTGCTTATGTAGCAAAGTGTTCTGAACTTTCAGATGTAATTACTTCAGATTCAAATGTTGATACAAATAATAATAAAGTTACAATTACATTAAGAAATTCTTCTTCAAGAGAAGTAACTGTAACAAGATTAACTGCAAATATTTCAGGAATTACAGGTGTTACTTCTGATGATGTAACATATACTGAAGGTGGTTATTATAATTCATCAACTTTAACATGGAATAATAGTATAGTTGTTCCAGCTAATGGTACAGTGTCATTAGAAGTTTATGTAACAAGAGATAGCTATTCGTGGGGAGGACCTCGAGTAAGTAATATTATTCCTGAGTATCAAAGAGTTTGTACAAATGCTACACATCAAGCTATGAATAGTGTTGTTCCATTTGATGGAATTAAAACAGCAGATGATGGATCAAAATATCATTATTATACTGAAACATCATTAGCTAAGTTTGTATTAAAGACAATTGGAAAAAATAAATATATTCCAGTAGATGATGGAGCAGATACAACTGCTACTACAGAAAATCTTTCTAAAGAGTTTGATACAATTTTGAAAGATTCTTCAACAACCCATTCAAATGCTATAACTTCAACATCACCAGCTGTGTTAACAATTGCTGAAACAGCAAACGTTATTGGGGATGTAGTATTAAGTATAGGTGGAACATCTTATACTTATGATGTTAATGAATTAATAGGATCAATTACTCTTCCAACAAGAGATGTGTTGAAATATATTCAAGGAGTTGGATTTACATTAGAAGTTAAGGAACCGGCTACATTTGAAAAAGAGTTACACATTGCATATACAGTTGATAAAAAATAAAATACAATAAAAAATACGTCTTTACATTTAATTGTAAAGACGTATTTTTATGTTTTTGGGAAATAAAGAAAACGGATTTTAAAATGTTTATACAAATTAAGATCCGTTTTTTTCTATATAAATAAATTTAATAGCGTAAGAGTAATAGCAGAGAATATAACTTTAATTGATATTCTTTTGCTTGTTTGTAGTGCGTTATTAATAACGAGTAATCTATGTTCTTTTCTTACTGTAAGTGCTAGAGTTGTAGCATTTTCCTTTGTTTCATAATTAATATTTTTCATTTGAATCACTTCCTAAAATTTTATCTACTGTATGTTTTAAATTACTTTCGTGTGCTGGATAATTAAGAGTAAAATTATCCTAATTTATAATCACATTATAGCAATAACAATATTTTTTGTCAAGTGTAATTAAAAAGAAATATTGTTGACATGCTTTTGTAAAAAATGATGAGATGTTTTTTAGTTAATTATGAGGAGAAAAAATTGATTGTAATTGATATAAATCTTAGTTGAGAATGTTAGAAATATATGATATAACAGAAATACAATAGATAATAAGAGATGGTATATAAGATGAAGATTAGTGATTTAAATCAAGAATATGATAAGTTGCAGAATAAGTATGGTAGTGAGGAACTTGATTCAATTTATAATGGAGGGTGTGAGAATAATCCGGATATTTGTTTTGTTTTTATGAATCCAACTGGTAGAAACATTGCTAGTTCTAAAGAGTGGAAGGGAAGAAAATCACCTTGGATAGGAACAAAAAATATTTGGAAATTATTTTTTGAAACACGGTTTGGTTGATAATGAAATATATAATAAAATTTTAGAAAAACGTCCAAAGGATTGGGATTATGAGTTTGCAAATGAAGTGTATGCTGAAGTTGAAAGACAGAAATATTTTATAACTAATCTTGGAAAGTGTACTCAGGTAGATGCTAGACCATTGCCAGATGAAGTTTTGAAACAGTATTTATATTTGCTAGAAAAAGAAATAGAAATAATTAATCCAAAAGTTATAATTTCTTTTGGAAATCAAGTTAGCTCAATTATATTAGATGAGAAAATTTCGGTATCACAATGTAGAAAAAAGTATTATGTTAAAGAGATAAATGGAAAAGAATATAAAGTATTTCCTGTCTATTATCCAGTTGGAAATGGAATATTTAATATTGATAAATCTATTGAAGATATAAAATGGATTAGGGAGATGTTTGTAAAATGATAAGATTGGAAAATGTAAAGATACGAGATGATATAGAAGATGATGAAGTTTTATTTCGAGCATGTAAGAAGTATGGTGTTGATAAAAATGACGTAAATGATTTTTATATATTTAAAAAATCAATAGATGCTAGAAATAAAGATGATATTTTTTATAATTATACTGTTGATGTATCTGTGAATAATGAGGAGAAATATAAGAGAATTAAGCATGTTGAGAGAATTTGTTATGATATCATGGTTGATGTTAGAAGAAAGAGCGGATGTAGACCTGTTATTGTTGGTGCTGGGCCTGCTGGCTTGTTTGCTGGACTTGTGCTTGTTAATAATGGAATGAAACCCATTATTGTTGAACAAGGAAAATGTGTTGAAGATCGTAAAATAGATGTCGATGAGTTTATTAATGGTGGAAAGTTAAAGGTTAATTCTAATATTCAGTTTGGCGAAGGTGGTGCAGGTACTTTTTCTGACGGAAAACTTACTTCTGGAATTCACAGTGTTTACTGTAGAAATGTATTAGAAGAATTTGTGAAATTTGGTGCTCCGGAACAGATTAAATATATTAATAAGCCTCATATTGGAACAGATAATTTAATAAAAATTATATCAAATATGAGAAATTATATAATAGAAAAAGGTGGAGAGTTTTTATTTGAGGAAAAGGTTGTTGATTTAGAGTTTATTGATAATAAGGTTACTTGTGTTATTACTGATAAGAGAAGAATGGATACAGATACAGTTGTGCTAGCAATAGGTCATAGTGCAAGAGATATGTTTATGGTATTACATAAAAAAAATGTAAAAATGGAAAGAAAAAACTTTTCTGTTGGTGTAAGAATTGAACACAAACAAAAAATGATTAATGAGTTACAGTATGGGACTGAAAGTAAACTTAAATTACCTGCTGCTGAATATAAATTAGCTTATCACAATCCTGAGACTGGAAGATCTTGTTATACTTTTTGTATGTGCCCAGGAGGATATGTTATGGCATCATCTAGTGAGGAAGGAACCATTGTTACAAATGGTATGAGTAAATTTGCAAGAGACGGAGAAAATGCCAATAGTGCAGTACTTGTAAATGTTGTTCCAGAAGATTTTGAAGGAGATAATCCTTTAGCTGGATTAGATTTTCAAAAAGATCTTGAGAAGAAAGCTTTTGTACTTGGTGGTGAAAATTATTTTGCTCCCATTCAAAGGTTTGGTGATTTTTTAGAAAATAAAAAAACTGAGAAAATAGGAAAAATTATTCCTACGTATAGGCCTGGGGTAAAGTGTTCAAATTTAAATGAGATTTTACCAGACTTTGTTGCTAGTACTTTAAAAGAAGGAATAAAATATTTTGATACTAAAATGAAAGGATTTGCAGATGATGATGCTATTTTAACAGGTGTTGAAACAAGAAGTTCGTCACCAGTTAGAATTATTAGAAATGAATTGCTGCAATCTGAGTCTGTCAAAGGATTATATCCTTGTGGCGAAGGCCCAGGATATGCTGGTGGAATTATGTCCGCGGCAGTTGATGGGATAAAATGTGCGATAGCAATTCTTGAACATGAATAAGTTATTTGATATACTTAAAAAGAATTAAAAAAGATAGGTGAGAAAAAATGATTTCAGTAAGTGAGATTAAAAGACGTTTGCCAGAGAAGTTTATAGATGAGTTATATGAAATGTATTCCCCTGTAACTGTTGATAAGATTTTACTTGGAATGACTGATGATAGATATTTGACATTGAGGGTTAATACTATCAAATATAATATTTATGATTTAATGAAATATTTTAGAGAAAGAAATATTAAGTTTGAAAGAGTTCCTTGGTATTCTGATGCTTTGGTTATAAAAAATGCTAATGAAAAGGATATTCAGAAGTTAGATATTTATGAAAAAGGTTATATATATTTTCAGAGCCTTTCAAGTATGGTTCCTCCATTAGCTTTGAATCCTAAAAAAGGAGAGAAGATATTGGATATGACTGCAGCACCAGGAAGTAAAACAACGGAGATGGCAGCTCTGATGGAAAACGATGGCGAAATTTTGGCAAATGAATTAGATAAAATTAGATGCGAAAGATTGAAATATAATGTTCAAATGCAGGGTGCAGATATAGTTACTGTAATTAATAGACGTGGTGAAAAGCTTGGCGATGAATATGTAGAAGCTTTTGATAAAGTTTTATTAGATGCTCCATGTAGCGGTGAAGGTAGATTCGTAGCTACAAAGGTTCAAACATATAGAGGATGGTCTGAAAAGACAGTTAATGATTTGGTAAAATTGCAGAAGAAATTATTTGAAAGTGCATATAAAGCTTTAAAACATGGTGGAGTTATGGTGTATTCTACATGCACAATAAATAGATATGAAAATGAAAAGCTATTAGATTGGGCTTTGGAAAATTTTGATATACAAATTAAAAATGTTGGACTTGAAATTAAAGATGTTATTCCTGGAGATAATACTGGGATAAATAAGGATGTAAATAAGGCAATTAAAATTTTGCCTTCAAAGTCAATGGAGGGATTTTTTGTTTCATTAATATATAAAAATTAAAATTGGAAGTGAAAATGAAATGAATAAAAATATAGAAGAATTGGTTAAAATAATTAAGAATAGTGATAATATTGTATTCTTTGGAGGAGCTGGTGTTTCAACAGAGAGTGGCATTCCTGATTTTAGAAGTGTGGATGGTTTGTATAATCAAAAATATGATTATCCACCTGAAATGATTTTAAGTCATTCTTTTTTTATGAAAAAAACAGAAGAATTTTATAAATTTTATAAGGATAAAATGAATTGTTTAAAATATAAGCCTAATATTACACATTTGAAATTAGCTGAACTTGAGAAGTGCGGTAAGTTAAAAGGTATTATTACACAGAATATTGATGGATTGCATCAAAAGGCTGGATCGAAAAATGTCTATGAACTACATGGAAGTGTATATAGAAATTATTGTATGAAATGCCATAAATTTTATGATGCAGAATATGTGTTTAATAGTGAGGAAAAAATTCCTAAATGTGAATGTGGTGGAATTATAAAGCCAGATGTTGTTTTATATGAAGAATCTTTAGACGATAGCTGTTTGATGAATGCAGTTGAATTGATTTCTAATGCAGATTGTTTGATTGTTGCAGGAACGTCATTAACAGTATTTCCAGCGAGTGGCTTGATACGATATTATAATGGAAATAAACTTGTTTTAATAAATAAGGGAGCTACTCCTTATGACAATTATGCTAATTTGGTTTTGAATGAAAAATTAGGTGATGTTTTTTCAAATGTTGAAGGTTTTACATAATTATAGTTTTGTTATTTATATTTTCTAGAAAGAAGGAATTTAGAATTGCAAAATACAAAAGATGTTATTGATATAAATAAATTATATGGTGAACAGTGTTTAACAGATAAAGATGAATTTTTGAAAAAATTTGAAATTGATGAAAAAGGATTAACTGAAAATGAAGTAGATCAAAATTTAAAAAAGTATGGAAAAAATGAAGTAAAACAGGCAAAGCCTAAAAAGTGGTATCATTATTTCTCACAAAGTTTTTTTAGTCCTTTTAATAGTATTTTATTAGGAATTGTTTTAATTTTATTTTATACAGATGTTTTTTTACCAGAGAACCCTAGTTTTGCTAATATTATTGTAATAATTGTATTAGTTGCAGTAAGTACTTTACTTGAATTTACAGAGGAATATAAGTCAAATAAAGCGGCTCAGAAGTTGAAGGAGTTAGTTGAAACAACTACAACAGTTATAAGAGATGGAAAAAAGATAGATATTCCTTTAAAAATGGTTACAGTTGGCGATATTGTTTATCTATCAGCCGGAAGTATGATACCTGCTGATTTGAGAATTATTGAAGCTAAAGATTTGTATGTTGGACAATCTTCTTTAACAGGAGAGTCAGATTCTGTTAAAAAGGTTGTTAATACTGAAAATGAAGAAGAAATTGAAAGCATATTAGACTTAGATAATATTTGTTTCATGGGAACAAATGTTATTTCAGGTAGTGCAAAAGGGGTAGTTATTAAAGTTGGAGATAGTACTTATTTTGGAAAGATTGCAAAAAGTGTTTCTCCTAACAAGCCTAAAACATCTTTTCAAAAAGGTATTGAGAATATTAGTAAATTATTAATTCGTTTTATGGTTTTGATTATTCCAATAATATTTTTGTTTAATGCATGGAAACATGATTTGCTTACAGCTTTTACATTTGCTGTTGCTATTTCAATAACAATCACACCTTTATTATTACCAGTGATATTGTCTTCTTGTTTATCAAAAGGTGCTGTGAGAATGTCAAAAAAGAAAACTATAGTAAAAAAATTGGATTCAATTCAGAATTTTGGTGCTATGAATATTTTATGTACTGATAAAACAGGAACGTTAACAGAAGATAAGATTGTTTTGGAAAAGTATTTAGATGCTACAGGAAAGACAAGTGATAAGATTTTGAAATATGCATATCTAAATGCAAATTTTCAGACTGGTTTGAAAGGTAACATTGATGAGGCTGTAATTAAAAGAGCTATTGAAAATGGACTTGAAGTTTTAAATGATCAATATGTGAAAGTTGATGAAATTCCATTTGATTTTACTAGAAGAAGATTGTCCGTAGTTGTATCAGATCAGGAAAAAAAGAGATTTGTTATTACTAAAGGTGCAATTGAAGAAATATTATCTATTTGTACATCTGTTGAGATGGAGGGACAAATAGTTAATATGACTGATACAATAAGAAAAAATGTATTATCTATTAGCAAAAAAATGAATAAAGACGGCTTAAGGGTTGTAGGAATTTGCGAAAAGTTTGCTGATGAAAATATGGAAAGCTTTTCTGTTGATGACGAGAGAGGCATGACATTCTTAGGATTTATTGGATTTTTAGATCCACCAAAAGAATCTGCGAGAGAATCTGTGGCTAAGTTAAATAAAGCAGGTGTTAGAGTTATTGTTTTAACTGGTGATAATGTTGATGTTACTAGATGTGTGTGTGATAAAGTTGGCATAAATACTCAAAGAATAGTTGAAGGTTCTGAGATTGATAAATTACCAGATATGGGTGTTGCTAGATTACTGAGAAAAAATAATATTTTTGCTAAATTATCTCCAATTCAAAAGGCTAGAATAGTTAGAATATTAAGAGATACAGGAAATGTTGTTGGATATATGGGGGATGGAATAAATGATAGCCCTTCTTTATCAAATTCAGATGTTGGAGTTTCAGTAGATACAGCTGTTGATATTGCTAAGGAATCAGCTGATATAATATTGCTTGAAAAAGATTTGAAAGTTTTATTAGATGGGGTAGATGAGGGAAGGCGTACTTTTGCAAATCTTTTAAAATATATAAAACTTGCTACAAGTTTTAACTTTGGAGAAGTTTTATCTGTTATAGTCGCTAGTGTTGCGTTACCATTTTTGCCTGAAACACCAATTCAATTATTAGTAGAGGGATTGCTATATGATTTTGGTCAAATGACATTACCTTTTGATAATGTTGATAAAGAATCGTTACGTAGACCAAAGAAATTTGATATAAAAAGTTTAAAGAATTTTATGCTTTTTATGGGGCCAATTAGTTCTGCTTTTGATTTACTTGTTTTTGTGTCATTATGGTTTGTGCTAGGAGTGAGAGAGGCAGCTGTGTTCCAAACAATTTGGTTTAGTTATAGTATTGTTTCAAATTTAGCTGGAATGCATATGATAAGGACTGCAAAGGTACCATTTTTCCAAAGTAATGCTCATAAAGCAGTATATGCTTCATCAATTTTATTATCAATAATTGGACTTATATTACCTTTTACTTTCGTAGGTAGAATGATAGGTTTGGTACCAATAGCATATGAATATATTGTTTTAATTTTGACTGTAACAGTATTATATTGTATGATAGCTATAATTGCTAAAAGAATTTATATTCGTAAATATGATGAATGGATTTAAAATTTTATTATAGAAAGTGTGGTTATATGAAAATATTAGTTGGATCAAAGAATCCTGGAAAGATAGCTGGGACAGAGCAGGCTTTTTTGAAATTTTATAAAGATTGCGAAATTGAAGGAATACCTGTTGATTCTATGGTGAGTGATGAGCCTGTTGATGATGAAATTTACCAAGGTGCTAGAAATAGAGTAGATAACTTAATAAAATATGCTAAAGAAAATGGAATAGAGGCTGATTTTTATGCAGGTGTTGAATCTGGAATAACTAATAGGTTAGGAAAATGGATTATTGTAAATGTGGCAGTTATAAAAGATAATAATGGTGTTGAGTCTTGGGGAACTAGTCCTGGCTTTCCAGTTCCAGATAGATATGTTGATAGAATTATAAAAGAAGATTTAGGAACTGTTATGGATGATATTTTCAATGAAAAAGAATTGCGAAAGGGAAAGGGTGGAATTAGTTTTTTAACACATGATGTTATATCTAGAATTGATTTGACTAAAGATGCTTTTGTAATGGCTTTGACTATGTTTGTGAATGATGATATTTGGAAATAATGTGTGATAATTTCTTAGAAAGTGGAGAAATTTTAGTTTATTAAATAATAAGAAGGATCTGATAAAAAATATATATAATGAAAAACAGAGTTTAAATTAGTTAAACTCTGTTTTTATGTTATATAAAAGCTTTTCAAAATTTATATAATATAAATATTTTATTTTTTCTTTTTGTTGATATCATATGTTATTGCATTGTCATTTTCTAAAAAATATTTTGCATCAGTCGAATTATATTTGATAGGTCCATCGTCGTCTGTCATATTTGTATCAAATTTTGGAGAACCTATAAGTGATCCTAATACATCGTTTGAAGGTTCTTTTGTTGAAGTTGCTGATTCATAATATTTAGAGAAGTTAAATTGTTTTGGTGTATGTTTTTCTTTATATTTAGAATCCAAGAAGTCAAGTTTTCCTTTACCAACAACCATCTTTCCTTTAATATCTCTTGTTTTGTAAATGATAGCTTTGAATTTTTGAGATTGAACTTTTCCAGCTTTAAAGTTAGATTTGTATGCCCATTGAATGTCTCCATATTTTTGATCGTATGCAGGATCTGAACCATCTTTTGGATTTGTGTTGTAATCCATCTTGAATTTCCACTCACGTTTTTCTCCAAATTCTTTTTCCCACCATTCGTTGTCTTCTGGAGTATTGTTACCAAAGACAATTTTTGTAGTACAGTTAGCAAGAATTGTTTGTCTATAACTTTGACTGTTTGTCATTGTATTGTTTGTTCCAAATTGTGATAAGTTTTGTGCTGATATGATTAATCCAACTCTATATTTTCTAAATAGAGTAAAGAAATCTTCAGTTGCTTTACATACAAATGGAGGAAATTCATCAATATATAAGAAGTGTGGAATCCTTGTCTTTTCTGTTCCAGGTCTTGATATTACAGAGTGCTGCATAAGTAGTAAAGTGAATAGACCAAAGGCTTTGTTTATAGAAGCTCCTAAATCTCCACGTCTTGTACATATTAAAGTAACTTCACCATTTTTTAATGCTTTATCAAAATTTATATTGTTTGTTCTGTTACATAAAATATTTCTTACACCAGGAAAACGAAGCAAGTTTTCAAGTTGTGCACTAGCTGCTTGTAATGATTTTTTTGTTGTTTCTATTCCTGATGAACCGGCATAGAAGTTATTTTGAAAGTATGTAAGTAATATTTGATATTTTTCTGCAAGTTCTGGAATTTTTTTCATTTTCTCGCAGAATTTTTCAACTAGTTCAAAATTATTTAACATCATAAGTAAGTCTTCTAAGTTAGGTAATAGACCATTATGTGTTTTGGGATATATTTCTTTTAATAATAATGATAAGTTTTCAATTGCTTGTGTTGTGATGTTTTGATAATAAGCTTGTTGTACAGTAACTTCATTTGTTTCATACATTCTTTTTAGAACTGCTGAAATTGAAATAGAAGTTTTTACTGGATCATCAAATACGAATGGGTTTAATCCAATTGAACTCATATCATTAGGATCTACAATATTATATGGAATACTATAATTTTTTAATACTTTTTCTATATGAGAAATTGATTCATAATCTGGAGCCATGTATGTAATACCAAGATTTTTGTAGATGTTCTTTTTACCAGAAGATGTATAAATTAATTTATTTAAATAAGTATTAAATATTTTTTCTTTACCTTGTGTGATCTCTAACATGTCAAGAGTAAAGTTGGCGTTTAAATAATCATTAGAATAAGGTTCTTTAATTGTTGCGATTCCAGTTTTTAATGCTGCGAACCCCAATTCTTTAGAAGCTTCTTTTAAGAAGAACTTCTTTTCTATATCACGAGCAATCATTGGTTCAAAAGCCATTGTCGTTTTTCCTGATCCAGATACACCAACAATAAGAGTAGATTCGAATCTTCTTGATTCGGGAGTTTTTATAGTTTTTCCTGTTTCACCATCTTTACAGATGAACATTTCACAAGTGTATGGCCCAACTTTATCAGATTCTGGTGAAAGTGAGATACCGTTATAATCAGCAACTGAATCTCGAATATCTTTTGTATCTGCCCAACCTGTATACATTTTTTTGAAAACAGGCATGATTGATATAATAGGCAAATACCATGCAAGAGCAGTAAATGCCGGTTTTATAACATCCATAAATCCACCAACAATACCTGTGTAATTAGGTAATGAGAATAAGAATACCCATAAGAATTGGTTAGCCCATTGCATTATCATTGATAAGGCTACAATATATAAAGCTATATAATATAGAACAAATAATGAGAATTTTTTTGCATCATCTGTTGCAAACTTGGAACCTGCTCCAAATAAAAAGGCAAATACGGGACAAAGTATAGCAATTGTATATGCGAATGGTCCCCAATATGAAACCGATATTCCTGAGAAACATAAGAATAGCATTTCTACAACTCTGTCAACACAGATATATACAGATATTAATGTTAACACATATGTAAAAAAGGTATTTCTATCAGTTTTTAGCTTTTTTAAAAAAGCGTCTATATATTTCCAAATAAAATTATTAATTGATTTAAACAAAATGTTCACCACTTTCACAAAAATTTACATCTATATTATCCTATAAAAACGGCAAAAATACAATACTTTTTGCGAAAAATGTAGTAAAATTTACTAATAAAAATTCATTCAAATTTATTTACTTGATTACCAAGGATTATAAAAATAAAATACTTGAAATTGAATACTAATATAAATATAATAAAAGATATTTGAGAGAAAGGAAAAATGTATGCTAGAAAAAACAGAAAAAAGATCTGGTGGGAAAAAAGAAACTTTTTTACAGGGTATATTAGTATTAGTATTCTCACAGATATTAATAAAAGTATTAGGCTTGGTTCAGACTTTATATTTAACTAACAGAAAAGGTTTTGGAGATTCTGGAAATGCTATATACATGGGAAGCTATCAAATATATGCTTTGTTACTTTCGATTTCATCTATTGGAATACCAAATGCTATTTCAAAGTTAGTTTCTGAAAGAATTGCAATAGGAGATAATAGTGGTGCTCATAAAGTTTTTAAAGTAGCATTATTGACATTTGGAATAATAGGAATGATTGGAACATTGTTATTATTTTTTGGAGCAGGTTATATTTCAGATATGTGGCTTGAAATTCCAGAGTCAAAAGTAACATTGATGATATTAGCACCTGGTGTATTTTTTGTTGCTATTTCGTCAGTACTTAGAGGATATTTTAGCGGTAGACAGCAAATGAAAGCTACTGCGAATGCACAATCATTTGAACAATTTTGGAAGACTTTACTTACTATTATATTTGTAGAAATTGCTGTAATTTTAACAAGTACAAATACTACATATATGGCAGCAGCAGCCACATTAGCAACTAGTACAGCAATTGTATTTAGTTTTATTTATTTGTATAGATATTATATTAAGGAAAGAAAATTCATTTCTATTATAAAGAATGAAAATGGGGTAAAAACTGAAAATAAAAGTATTAAAGAAATTGTTAAAACTATTTTATGGATTGCTATTCCAATTTCTTTAACTGCTATATTATCTTCTTTAAATAAATTAGTTGATTCAACAACTGTTGTAAAAATGTTAAAGCCAATATTAGGTGAAGAAGTGGCAAAAGCTAAATATGGTATATTAAGTGCAAAAGTGGATATACTTACATCATTACCACTTGCATTCAATGTAGCATTTGCTACAGCACTTGTTCCAGCAATATCTGCTGCAAATGCAAAACATGACATGGATACAATTAATAAAAGAGTTTCATTTTCACTTTTGCTTAGTTTGATAATCGGATTGCCTTGTACAGCTGGAATGTTTTTATATGCAAATGAAATATTATTATTACTTTTCCCATATGCAAGTGATGGAGGAATGTTATTAGCAATATCTGCGTTTACTATAATATTTACTATTTTAGCTCAGACTATAAATGGTATTTTACAAGGATTTGGAAAAGTAAAAACACCTGTTATTGCATTAGGAATAGGTGTTATAGCTAAAATTATAGCAAATGTTTTATTAATGCCTATAGAGGGAATTTATGAAAATGGCGCAGCTATTGGGTCTGTATTATGCCATTTAATTTCTTTTATAATAGTATATACAGTATTGATAAAAACAGTTAAATTGAATTTCTCATTATTTGGATTGGCGATAAAACCAATTATAGCAACAATATTGATGTCAGTTATTTCTTATGGAATATATACGGCTGTTAGAATTATATTGCCAATAAGAATTGCTACTATAATTGCTATAATTGTTGCGGTAATTGTCTTTGTAGCTTCATTATTAATTTTGAAAGTGTTTTCAAAGGAAGAAATTGAGATGTTACCCAAGGGAGACAAGGTTTACGCCATTTTGAAAAAAATGCATTTTTGTGAATAAAAATTTTAAAAAATTGCTAAAGTATTGAAAAATTAGTAAAAAAATAAAAAAAAAAGAAGGATTTTAGGTGACTTTGGCGAATAAACATATTGTAGATTTGAAAATCTACATAAATACTAAAATCTATTAGGAGGTAAAAAGATGAACAAAGCTGAATTAATCGCAGCAGTAGCTGCACAAACAGGAGACACAAAAAAAGGTGCTGAAGCAACAATAAATGCTTTCGTAAACACAGTTATGGAATCATTAGCAAAAGGAGATAAAGTTCAATTAGTTGGATTCGGTTCTTTTGAAGTTAGAAAAAGAGCAGCTAGAAAAGGAAGAAACCCACAAACTAAAGAAGAAATTAAAATACCTGCATCAAAAGCTCCAGTATTCAAAGCTGGTAAAGCATTAAAAGATTTAGTAAATAAAAAATAATCAGTTTTGAAAAATAAATGATTATATGAATTCATATAAAAAAGGCATAGTGATATGCCTTTTTTTCATGTTCAAAAATAAGTATTGGTCAAATATTTCTATATTAAAGTTTGGGTTGGAATATTAATATAATGATAGAAAATTGATTTAGTGTATATTATTAATAAATAATAAAAAATAAAGGCTCTATTAAATAAAAGAAAAGGGAGACACAATGAATGTGTCTCCCTCGGTGCTGGGAAGGATTACAGGTGAGTATAATCCTTGAACAGATACGGTTTTACCTGCTCATAGAGCTTTTTCATATGCTCCAGATTACTTCCTACTACCTTAAACTCACGATACTTCATATACTGAGAGCTGTGTTCCTTCCGGATTCCTTCTCTGATCTGGCGATCTTCTTTTTTGTCCTTTTTGGTCATGGACAAATAAAAATCGACGAAGTCGAGGCTAACGTGTTCGCAAATCTGAGGAATGTCCTCAAATTTCACTAAGCCTCTTACGGTGTACTTCCTTTGCTGCATCATGACAGCACCTCCTAAAAAAGTAATTGTGAACCTTATGGTTCGACATGTTCATTATACCATAGATTATTGGCTTTTTCAAATTTATTGAATTAACCTATTGAAAAATGTAATCAAAGATGATAAAATACGTATATTCATAATAAAAACATTGAAAAGGACACGATAAATAGAAAATACTTTAAGAGAGCTAGTGGTTGGTGTGATACTAGTAAGGATATTTATTTATTATCACCTTGGAGTTATATATCTGAATAAAGTAAGATATATCGCGTAATTGCGTTAAAGATTTTGAGAGAATTTTATTTAAAATTAATTTAGGTGGTAACGCGGAGCAATTCGTCCTATTTGGGATGAGTTGCTTTTTTGTATATTAGGAAAGTTATGAAACTTTCCTAATATATAAAATTACATTGCACAGAAAATTTATTTCATAAATTTTCGCACACGAACAAATTTACTGAAAAAATCTTTGATTTTTTCAGATTTGTTCTTTAATATTACAACTTTTGTGATTAAATTATTTATATAAAAAATTAAATTGGTTGTTTGATATTAAAGAACATATGAATAAGTGATTTAGAAATGGCGGCAATTATAAAAACAATGTTTTATTAAGATAAATAAGAAAGGGGAGCTAATATGGAAGAGATATTACAAAGATTAAAAGAGCTTGGAATACAATATGAATTGATTGAACATAAAGCTGTTTTTAATATGGAAGAAATGGATGCACTTGGAAAGGATTTCTTTAAAGGTGTAACTATATGTAAGAATTTGTTTTTAAGAGACCAAAAAGGTAAAAGACATTTCTTAGTAACTATGAAAGAAGAAAAACAAGCTAATCTTGCTGAAATTGCTAAATCTTGTTTAGCAACGAAATTGAGTTTTGCTTCTGAAGAAAGATTAAAAAAATATTTAAATTTAACACCGGGTGCGGTTACTCCTCTTGCGATTATTAATGATGAACAAAAGGCTGTTGAAGTTATTTTAGATAAAGATTTATTTAAAGAAGAAAAGATTGGTGTACATCCAGGTGTAAATACTGCAACTGTTATAATTTCTCCAGCTGATTTAGAAAAATATATTAAAGCTAATGGTAATAAATTAAAAATGATGTAAAAAGTATTAACAGTTATTAAATATGTATAAATATAAAATTAAAAATAAATATAGAGATGTAAATAAAATTATAGGAGGAAAGAAAATGAGTGAAGAAAAATTAGATTATAGTAAAACTCTTAATTTGCCAAAAACTAATTTTCAAATGAGAGCTGGTTTGCCAGAGAAAGAACCAAAAATTTTAGAAGAAGTGTTTGAGAAACAACACATTTATGAAAAAATGTTAGAGAAAAATAAAGGTAAAACACCTTTTGTATTGCATGATGGACCTCCATATGCTAATGGTGAAATTCATATAGGACATGCTTTAAATAAAGTTTTAAAAGATACTATTGTTAGATATAAGAATTTAAGAGGTTATTGGACTCCTTTTATTCCTGGATATGATACACATGGTATGCCAACAGAAAAAAAGGCTATTCAATTATTAGGACTAAATAGAGATGAAATTCCTGTAAATACTTTTAGAGATACTTGCAAGAAGTTCACTATGGATTATAAGGATAAACAAACAGAAGGATTTAAAAGACTTGGTGTTTTAGGTGATTGGGAACATCCTTATATTACATATCAACCTCAAATGGAAGCTAAACAAATTGGTGTTTTTGCTGATATGTATAAAAAAGGATATATATATAAAGGATTAAAACCAGTTTACTGGTGTACTGATTGTGAAACAGCTTTGGCTGAAGCTGAAATTGAATACAAAAATGTAAATTCAAATACAGCATATGTTAAATTCCCAGTTAAAGATGCTAAAGGAAAATTTGATGAGAAAAATACTTTTGTTGTTATTTGGACAACAACACCTTGGACTTTACCTGGAAATACAGGGATTACAATAGGTGGAGATTTTGATTATAGCTTTGTTAAAGTTGGTGAAGAAATTTTAATTATGGCTTCTGCTTTAGTTGAAACTGTTATGAAAATTGCTGAAATAAATGAATATGAAGTTGTAAATGAAATGAAGGGTACCGAATTAGAAGGCGTTATGTGTAGACATCCATTCTTGGATAGAGATTCAAAAGTTGTTTTAGGAAGCCCTGAAACAGTTGACGTTTCTTTAGATACTGGTACTGGTGCAGTTCATACAGCTCCTAGCTATGGTAAAGAAGATTATTTGTGTGGATTAAAAAATGGATTAGATATTATAGTTTGCGTTGATGGTAAAGGTCATCAAACTGCTGAAGCTGGTCCTTTTGCTGGTATGTATTATGCTAAATCAGATAAAGAAATTATAAAATATTTAGATGAAAAAGGATTATTACTTGCAAGTCAAGTTGTAAATCACTCTTATCCACATTGTTGGAGATGTAAAAATCCAATTATATTCAGAGCTACAAGTCAATGGTTTGCTTCTGTTGATGGATTTAGAAAAGAAACTTTAGATGCAATAAAAACTGTTAAATGGTATCCTGCATGGGGTGAAGAAAGAATTTCTAAGATGGTTGAAGAAAGAAATGATTGGTGTATTTCTCGTCAACGTACTTGGGGAGTTCCAATTCCAGTATTTTATTGTAAGAACTGTGAAAAAGAATATGTTACAACAGATAGCTTGAAAAAGGTTCAAGATATTTTCAGAGAAAAAGGTTCAAAAGCATGGTTTGAAATGTCTGAAAAAGAATTAATGCCAGAGGGGGCTAAATGTTCTTGTGGTTGTACAGAATTTAAGAAAGAAACAGACATTATGGATGTTTGGTTTGATTCTGGTTCAACTCATGAATCAGTTTTAGCTGAAAGAGGATTACCACCAGCTGATTTATATTTAGAAGGTAGTGATCAATATAGAGGATGGTTCCAATCTTCAATGTTAACATCTGTTGCAACAAAAGGTAAAGCTCCTTATAAAGAGGTTGTAACACATGGTTATACAATTGATGATCAAGGTAGAAAAATGTCTAAGTCTATTGGAAATGTTATAGCACCTCAAGAAATTATAAATGAATCTGGTGCTGATGTTTTAAGACTTTGGGTATTATCATCTGATTATAAATCTGATGTTAGTGTTTCAAAAGCAATTATAAAACAAGTTACAGAAGTTTATAGAAAAATACGTAATACTGCTAGATATATTCTTGGAAATACATATGATTTTCAAGTTAACTTACCAGTAGCATATGAAGATTTAATGGAAATTGATAAATGGGCTTTAACAAGATTAAATAAATTAATTAAAGATTGTATAAAAGCTTATGATGAATATGAATTCCATAATGCATATCAAGCAATAAATCAATTCTGTGTTGTTGATATGAGTACTTTTTATTTAGATATTATAAAAGATAGATTATATACTTCTAAGGCCGATTCTTTGGAAAGAAGATCAGCTCAAACTGTTATGTATGAAATATTAGATGCATTAGTTAAAATTTTAGCGCCTATGACATGCTATACAGCTGAAGAAATTTGGCAAGCAATGCCTCATAGAGATGGAGAAAATGTTGAAAGCGTTATGCTTACAAAGTATCCTGAATATAATCCTAAATATGAAAATTCAGAATTGGAAGCTAGATGGGATAAAATAATTGCTTTAAAAGAAGAGGTTTCTAAAAAACTTGAAGAAGCAAGAATGGAAAAAGTAATTGGTCATTCATTAAATGCGAAAGTTACTTTATATGCAACAGAAGATAAATATGAAGAATTATTAAAAGATGCAGATCTTTTAACTTCAGTATTTATTGTTTCAAAAGTTGAAGTTGATAATAATAAAAGAGAAGATGATGGTGAAATTGGAATAAAGGTTGAAGCAGCTGATGGAGAAAAATGTGAGAGATGCTGGATGTATTCAGAAACTGTTGGAAAAGACCATGATCACCCAACACTATGTAAGAGATGTGTTGACAATTTAGAATAAAAAGTGTATAAATATATTTGTAAAATTAATCAAGATATGTTAAAATCTTTATATTAGTTAAGCAAATAGGTTGGAGGAAATAAATAATGAGCGTTTTAATGAATGTTTTGTCAGTAATATATGTACTTTGTTGTATATTTATAATAGTATTAGTTCTTTTACAAAAAAGTGAAAAAGGTGGAGCTTCAGAAAGTATAATGGGATCTTCAGGAAATAATTTCTATGAGAAAAATAAAGGTAGAACTCGTGAAGGAAAATTAAAAAATTATACAATCTTATTTTCTGCTATATTTGTAATTTTAACAATAGTACTTTCTATTTTAAATATGGCTATATAGTTTTAAATGAAAAAAGAATGGAGCGGTGAAGTCATGTATTCATCGCTTCTTTTGTTTATGGAGAGGTTATGGAAGAGAAAGAAGTAATAATTGGTGTTTTTAATGCACATGAAAGAGGTTTCGGATTTGTCACACCAGAAGGTGATGAAGAACAAAAAGATATTTTTATTCCAGCGAAAAGTGTTAATGGTGCTTTGAATGAAGATGTTGTTGAAGTTGAAATTGTTGATGAATCTGGAAAAAGTAAAGAAGGAAAAGTTGTAAAAATTATAAGAAGAGGAAAAGATACTTTAGTTGGTACTTTCCAAAATTCTAGAAATTTTGGTTTTGTTGTTCCTGATGATAAGAAATTTGGAAGTGATATTTTTATTTCTAAAAAACATTTTGGAAAAGCCAGAAATAATCATAAAGTTGTTGTAAAAATAACTAAATATCCTGAAAAGGGAAGAAAAGCAGAAGGCGAAATTATAGAAGTTATAGGAAATGTTAATCAGGCTGGAGTAGATATGCTTAGTTTGATTAAAGAATATAAATTACCTGCAAGATTTCCAGAAGATGTTGTTACAGAAGCAAAATCTTTTGGCGATAAAATAGATATGAAGGATGCTAAGAATAGAGTTGATTTGCGTGATAGAATTGTTTTTACAATTGATGGCGAAGAGGCTAAAGACTTAGATGATGCTATAATGATTGAAAAAACATCTGATGGAAAACATTATATTTTAGATGTTCATATTGCTGATGTTAGTCATTATGTGAAAGATAGATCTAAATTAGATAGAGAAGCTAGAATAAGAGGTACAAGCATTTATATGTTGGATCGTGTTATTCCAATGCTTCCAAGAGAACTTTCAAATGGGTTATGTAGTTTGAATGCAGGACAAGATAGATATACTTTGTCTGTTCAAATGGAAATAGATGAAGATGGAAATGTAGTTGCTTCTGATATTTATAAAGGGATTATTAAAGTAACTGAAAGAATGAGTTATACTGATGTTCAGAAGATTCTTGATGGAAGTGATGAACAGGTATTAAAAAGATATAGTAAGTATATTAGCCATTTTAAATTGATGGAAGAGCTGGCTATAATATTGAAAAATAAAAGAATGAAACAAGGATATTTAAATCTTGATGTTCCTGAGAGCAAGATAGTTTTAGATAATGTTACTGGAAAATGTATTGATGTAAAAAAATATGAAACGAGTTTTGCTAATGAAATAATTGAGCAATTTATGCTTACAGCGAATGAAACTGTTGCTGAGAGATTTTATTGGCTTGAAGTTCCTTTTATATATAGAGTTCACGAAGAACCTGATATTGACAAGGTTAAAGAATTAAATAAATTTTTATTTAACTTAGGTTATAAGATTCATATTAGTCAAGATACAATACATTCTTCTGCTTTTTCAAAAGTACTTGAAGAGGTTAAAGGAAAACCAGAAGAAAAAGTTGTTTCTAATTTAATATTAAGAACTCTTAAAGTGGCTAAGTATGATAGCGAAAATCTAGGCCATTTTGGTATTGCAGGAAAATATTATTGTCACTTTACTTCACCAATCAGAAGATATCCAGATTTATTTATTCATAGGGTAATTTCTGAGTATTTTACAAGTTCTGAAAAACAAAAAGAGAGATTTGCAGAGAAAGCGCCTAAGTATGCAAAAAATTCTTCAGAAAGAGAGAAAGTTGCTCAAAAGGTTGAAAGAGAAGCTGAAAGTATGAAAAAAGCTGAATTTATGGAAGATAAGATTGGAAATGTATATGATGGTATTATTTCTTCTGTAACTAATTTTGGAATATTTGTTGAACTTGAAAATACAATAGAAGGATTAATTAGATTTGAAGATTTAGGCGATGAATATTTTATTTATAATGAAACAAATAGAACTTTAATTGGAGAAAAGTCTAATAAGATTTTTAAGATTGGTGATAAAGTTAAAATTGAAGTAATAAAAGCTAGTAAGGAAGCAAGAGAAATTGATTTTGCATTAGTAGATACGGATGATAATGAAAAAAATGTATAAAAAAACTTTATATTTATTTAAAAGTATAATATAATACCATTGATAAAAAATGGACTAAAGTATATTAGAATTTAGATATTTACTGAGATTGAATATTTCAGTAGAGGAGGATTTTATGGATAGAAGAAGTGGAAGAACTTCATCAAATGGTGGTAAAAGAAGTACTAGTTCAAGAGCTAGAACTAGTCAAAGTTCTGAGACAAGAAAAATTAGAACTGTATCTGATGAAACCAAAAAATATAAATTTGATGAAAACGAATTAAGAAATGCTTCAACTAAGGTAAGAAAACCAGTAAAGAATGGTAAAAAAGGTAAGAAGAAAAATTCAAAAAAGAATAAAGTGTGGTCAGTAATTAAGAAAATTCTTATAGCAATATTGATTTTAGGAATATTGGCTGGACTTATTTTGGCTGGTATTTTAGCTGGTATTTTCTTTGGATTCTTTGGTGCTGATTTTAAGATGACTAAAGAAGACTTGACAATTGAATTTAGTAATTCAGAGGTTTATGATGCTGATGGAAATTTATTGTGTGAGTTAAATGGCAATGAAAAGAGAAAAATAATTAGCTTAGAGCAGATGCCAGAGTATTTACCTAAAGCATATGTAGCAATAGAGGATGAGAGATTTTATGAACATAGCGGTGTTGATATAAAGAGAACTGGTGCAGCAACTGTTACATATCTTGTAAATGGTGGTAAATCTTCATTTGGTGGTAGTACAATAACACAACAGCTTATAAAGAATATTACTGATGAGGATGAAGATTCTGCATTAAGAAAAGTTAAAGAGATGGCAAGAGCTATTCAAATAGAAAAAGAGATTTCTAAAGATGATATATTGGAATTATATTTGAACATTATATTTGTTGGAGGAAATAATATTAATGGTGTTGAATTAGGAGCTGAATATTATTTTAATAAGAGTGCATCAGAGGTTACTGTTGCTGAGGCTGCTTTTATGGCTGGTATAAACCATACACCTAATTCATATAATCCTTATATAGGAACTGAAGAAGAGAAAGCTAACCATATTGAAAATGGTAAAAAGAGAACCAAAGTTGTTTTAAATAAAATGTTAGAACTTGGGTATATAAGTCAAGAGCAGTATGATGAAGCTAATACTGAAGTTGATAATGGTTTACCTTTTGCTCAAGGATCTTTGGTATCAGGAGTTGTATATACAGCTCATACTGAAGCAGCTATTAATGAAATAGTAGAACAAATGATGGCTGAAAAAGGTATGACTAGAGAAATGGCTGAAACTAAGATTTATGGTGGAGGTTACAAAATTTATACAACACAAGTATCAAGTATTCAAAATACAATGCAAGAAGAAATGGCAAAAGATAAATATATAATGTCAGGTAAAGATAAAAATGCAGATGGAACTTTAGTTAATGAACAATCTCAAGCTGCTATGGTAGTTATTGAACCATCTACTGGAAAAGTTGTTGGTTGTGTTGGTCAACTTGGAGTAAAAACAGCAAATGGAAACTGGAATAGAGCAACTCAATCTGCAAGACAAATTGGTTCTGCAATGAAACCAATTGCTGTAATTGGACCTGCAGTTCAAGAAGGTGTTATTTCACCTGCATCTGTTTATGATGATAAACAAACAAGTGAATTTAGTGTTGATGGAAAACCATGGCCTAAAAACTATTATGGTTCTTTCTATGGAAAACAAACTGTAAGAGAAGCAATAAAAATATCTGGTAATGTTATACCTGTTAGAATTTTAAATCAAATTGGTGTTTCAAAATCAGTTGAATATTTAAATAAAATGAATATGAAAGTACAATCAACAACTGGGTTGTCTTTGGCACTTGGTTCTGCTGAATTTACACCGTTACAGATGGCAGCAGCATATGCAACAATTGCAAATGATGGAACATATATAACTCCAACATTCTATACAAAAGTTGTTGATTCAGCTGGAAATACAGTAATTGAACCACATCAAACAAAAACAGAAGTGTTTGGAAAATCTGAATCTTATATAATTAAGAGTATTTTAACTGAACCGGTTGTGGGAGTTGCAACAGCTGCTACACATGGTAGAGGTGGTACAGCTACTTATTGTAAAATACCAGGTATGGATGTTTGTGCTAAAACTGGTACAACTGACGATGATTTTGATAGATGGCTTTGTGGATTTACTTCTTATTATGCAGCTGCTTGTTGGTATGGATATGATAGAAATGAGGAAGTTAAATATACAAAAGCATCACCAACTAACCCAGCTGGAGGTATTTGGTCAGCTGTTATGAAGTCAATTCATACAGGATTAGAGCCTAAGACATTTGTTAAACCTGATGATGTTGTTCAAGCTACAGTTTGTCATGATTCAGGATTATTACCTTCTGCAGGATGTACGAATTTAGTTACAGATTGGTTTATAAAATCAAAAGTTCCAACAGAAAAATGTGGAACAGAGAATTTAGATAAAGAATATGCAATTTGTGAAGAGTCAGGATTATTAGCGATTGAAGGAGTTTGTCCAAGTGTAATATACAAAAAGGCGAGTGATGGAGAAACAATTCCAACAGTATCATGTAATATTCACAAGAAGCCAGAAGAGACTCCAACACCAACAGTTACACCAAGTCCTTCTGCTGAGCCAACACCTTCACCATCAGTATCACCAAGTCCAGAGCCATCGGTATCACCAACGGTTCCACCAACTACGGATCCAAATCCAGAGCCAACGGCAAAACCTGATCCATCTGAAACTTAAATAATAAATATAATAGAATGATAAGGTGTACAAAGTTAGTACACCTTATCTATAAATGAATGGAGGAAATTCAATGGAGTTAAAATTATATAATACTCTTTCAAGACAAAAAGAAGTGTTTAAACCGATAGATGATAAGGCTGTGAGAATATATACATGTGGACCAACAGTGTATTATTATGCTCATATTGGAAATTTAAGAAGTTATTTGTTTATGGATAATTTGAGAAGAGTTCTTAAGTATAATGACTATGAATTACAACATGCTATGAATATTACCGATGTTGGTCATTTAGTGTCTGATGCTGATGAAGGCGAAGATAAAATGATGAAAGCAGCACGTAGAGAGAATAAAGATCCATATGAAATTGCTGAATTTTATATGAATAGATTTTTAGAAGATTTAGAAAAATTAAATGTCTCTAGACCAGAAATTATTTGTAGAGCTACTGAACATATTAAAGATATGGAAGAGTATGTTCAAAAAATAATTGAAAATGGTTATGCATATGAAACAAAGGATACTATTTATTTTGATACATCAAAATTAGATAAATATGGAGTTTTATCTAATATTAAAATTGATGAACAAAAAGCTGGAGCAAGAGTTGAGTTTGATGATGAAAAGAGAAATGTAACTGATTTTGCTTTGTGGATTAAGGCACCAGAAAATCATATTATGAAGTGGGATACTTTCTGGGGAAAATGTTATCCAGGTTGGCATATTGAATGTTCTGCAATGAGTAGAAAATATCTTGGAGAACTTTTTGATATACATACTGGTGGAATTGATCACATTCCAATTCATCATGAAAATGAAATTGCTCAAAGCAAAGGATATTCAGGCCATATTCCTGCTAATTGGTGGATGCATTGTGAATTTTTACTTGTTGATGGCGGAAAGATGTCAAAGAGTTTAAATAATATTTATACTTTGGAAGATTTGAAAAATAAAGGATTTTCACCACTAGATTATAAGATGTTTACATTCACATCACATTATAGAAATAAATTGAATTTTACTTGGGAATCTCTAGAGTCTGCAAAAACTGCTTTGTTTAGATTGAAAGATGGATATCAAAAACATGCTGAAGGAAGTGAAGATGTTGATGATTCAGTTATTAATGAATATGAAACAAAATTCCATGAAGCTATAAATGATGATTTAAATATGCCTCAAGCAATGAGTGTTGTTTGGGATGTTATAAAAAATCCTATTAAATCAAAGAAATTTGCAGAATTATTGAGAAAATTCGATCAAGTTCTTGGTGTTAAGATTGATGAAAAAGAAGAAATCGAATTACCAAAAGAAATTGAGGATATAATAGAAGAGAGAAAACAGGCTAGAACTGATAAAGATTGGAATAAATCAGATGAATTAAGAGATAAACTATTTGATTTAGGATATGTTGTAAAAGATACTAAAAATGGAATGGAAGTAACATTAAAATAGTTTTTGAAAATATGTAATAAATAGAAAGGAATTGAGAAATGAGGTTTGTAACAAAAGAAACAGAACAAGAATATACAGAGTTTTTAGAAAGTCATGAGCGTTGTAATTTTCAACAGTCTTTGGAATGGGGAAAAGTTAAAACTAATTGGATAAAAGAAGTAGTTTTAGCTGAGGATGAAAATCATAAAATAATCGGATCTATATGTGTTTGGATTAGAAAAATGCCTATTTTCGGTAATATGATGTATTCTTCAAGAGGTCCTGTTTGTGATATTCATGACAAAAAGGTATTGGAACAATTAACTGATGGAATAAAAGAATTAGGAAAAAAATATAATGCTTTTGTTTTGAGAATTGAACCAGATATAAAGAAAGATGATCAAGAATTTAGAAAGATAGTTGAAGAAATTGGTTATAAAATAAAAGATGATGCTAAAGATTTCAAAGATGAAATACAACCTCGTTTCGTATTTAGATTAGATATAAAAGGTAAAACTGAAGATGAAGTGTTAGCGGGATGCCATCAAAAAACTAGATATAATATTCGTTTAGCTAAGAGAAAAGGTGTTGTTGTTAAAGAGGGAACAAGAGAAGATTTAAAAGATTTTCATAAAATAATGATTGAAACAGGTAGTAGAGATGGATTTATTATTAGATCATTAGATTATTTTGAAAAAATGTATGACGAATTAGCTCCAAAACATATGAAATTACTTATGGCATATTATGAGGATAAGCCTATTTCAGGAATTATTCCAATTATGTATGGAAATAAGACTTGGTATTTATATGGTGCAAGTAGCAACCAACATAGAAATTTAATGCCTAATTATTTACTACAATGGGAAATGATAAGACAAGCTATTCAAAATAAATGTGATATATATGATTTTCGCGGAGTTTCTGGGGTTGTAGATGAAACACATCCGCAATACGGATTATATAGATTTAAAAAAGGATTTGGTGCTGAGTTCACTGAGTTTATTGGGGAAGTTTATTGGCCATTTAAACCTTTAACTTACAAATTATATAAAATTGCAGAAAAAACATTTAGAACATTAAGAGATTGGAAAAGAAGAATAAAAGAACATAAGAAATAGGAGAAAATTATTTGAAAATATTAGAAGTTAATTCAGAGGATTTAAAACATAATATTGAAGTAATAAAGAAAAGAGCAAATAAAACAAAAGTAATTGCAGTTGTAAAGGGAAATGCTTATGGTTTAGGCTTAGAAAAATTTGTAAATTTTTTAGTGAAAAATGGAATTAATTATTTTGCTGTTTCATCAGTTGAGGAAGCTGTTGAACTTGCTAGTTTTAATATGAATATAAAGATCTTATGTATGGAAGCTACATCTATTGAAAGTGATTTAAGATTATTATTAGATAAAGATATAATTATTACGATTGATAATTTTAAAGCTGGTGTATTATTAAATAAATTGGCTAGAAGTCAAAAAAAGAAAGCTACAGTGCATTTGAAAATTGATACAGGTTTTTCTAGGTATGGATTTGATTTTTCAAATAAAGAAGAAATTTTGAATACTGTTTTGGAAAATCCATCAATAGTGGTTGAAGGAGTGTATTCTCATTTTTCGTCATCTTATTTAGATAATGGATATACTGATTTACAGTTCAATAGATTTTTAGAAATTAAGAATTTCTTGGAAGAAAAAAATATAAAAATTCCAATTTATCATATTGCAAATTCATCAGCTTTTTTAACAAGAGAAGATACTTTTTTGGATGCTGTTAGAATTGGTTCGGCTTTTTTAGGCAGAATATCAGTCAAAAATAATATTGGACTTAAAAGAATTGGTATGTTAAAATCAAATGTAGTTGATATAAAAAGTATTGATAAAGGTGCACCAATTGGGTATTCAAATTCAGTTATTGCAAAAAGAAATATTAAAATAGCTGTTGTTCCTTTGGGGTACGCAGATGGTTTTAATGTGGAAATTAGTAATGATACTTTTAAATTTGTAGATAAATTAAGAATTTTAAAAAATTCGATTAGAAATATATTTAAAGATAATAGAATTTATGTGAATATAAATGATTATAAGTGTCTTGTCCTTGGCAGGGTTGGGATGAATCATTTTGTTGTAGATATTACAGATAAGCAGATAAAACTGAATGATGAAGTAAAAATAGATGTATCACCAATATTAATTAGTAGTAGAATAGAAAGGGAATATAAGTAATGGAAAAAACGAAAAAAATTGGATTTTTTAAAAGATTAAAAATGGCAATTTTTGAACTTGAAAATTATATTCAGTTTATAAGTGAGAAATCTGGAAAAGCTATATTTTATAGTTTAAAACTTGTTATTATTTTATCATTTATAATAGTAGCTGCTAATGCTATTTTTGTATATGTAAAGTATAATAATCCAACAAATTATTTAGATAATATAGTTCCAAATTTTGTGTATCAAGATTCAAAATTAGAAATAGACAAAAATGATTTGACGACCGATGAAAAGAAAGCTACTGCAGAAGTTATGAAGCAGTTGTCACCATCTATAAAAGAAATTTTTAGTGGACAAACATATTCAAAAACTGATTTGATGCAATATGTACAAGAGAATGAAAGAAATATAGTTATTATAGGTGTGGCTGTTGTGTTTATAGAGGGAATATTTGATTTGTTTATATTCTGGATTATGATAGCTATTTTAACATCTTTTATTGGATGGATAGTATTAAAGTTTTTAAGAATTAAAATGAAATATTCAAGGTTATATGCTCTATCAACATATGCATCAACATTGTCAATAATATTGACAGTTATATATACAATGTTAAATACTTTCTTTGGAGTATATATAGATGTATTTGATTATTTATCAATGCTTATATCTTATATATATATTACAGCAGTTATTTACATGATAAAATCAGATTTAATTAAACAACAACTTGAACTTATTAGAATAGCTACTGTTCAAGCTCAAGTAAAAGAGCAATTAGAAAAAGAAAAAGAGGAAGAAGAAAAAAGAAAAAAACAGGAAGAACCTAAAGACGAGAAAGAAAATGGATCAGATGAAGGCTCTGATAAAAAAGAGAAAGAAAAATCTGATGGAGAAAATAATGTTTATGATGATGAACCTAATGGCTCAGAAATTTAGTTCTTGAAAGGAAGAAGTAAAATGAGTAACCCTAAAAAAAATAAGAAGAAAAATGGAAAGTTAATACTTGGAACTATTTTTGTATTAATTATTGTGGCTGTTACTGTTGGTATTTTGATTTATAGAGAAAATAAAGCAAAAGCTAATGAAATAACATATGATCAATTATATCAAGATATTATTGATAAAAAAGTTGAGAAAATTGAAATGACAGTTGGTGGAGCTACTGTTACAGTTAAATATAAAGATGCTCCAGAAGGTGAAGAAAAAACAACTAATGTTAATTCACTACAACCATTTATGGAATTTGTAAATGAACAATTGCAAGAAAATCCAGATATGAAAGTCGATTTAAAAATGCCTAACAAATTTGTTTCTTTCTTTGAAAATTTTGTTAGTTTTATTCCAACTATATTGTTAATTGCTTTAATGATAATGATATTTCAAATGCAAGGACTTGGAGACAAAGGAAAAGTATATGGCGGTGATGAAGAAAATTCAACAGATGTTAAGTTTAAAGATGTTGCTGGTTTAGATGAAGAAAAAGGTGAACTTATTGAAATTGTTGATTTCTTGAAGAATCCAAAGAAATTTCAAAGTATGGGAGCAAAGATTCCGAGAGGGATTTTGCTATATGGTAAGCCTGGAACTGGTAAAACTTTAATAGCTAAGGCTATTGCTGGAGAAGCGAATGTTCCATTTATATCAATGAGTGGATCTGAATTTATTGAAATGTTTGCAGGATTAGGAGCTTCAAGAGTAAGAAAGTTATTTGAAAAAGCTAAAAAAATATCTCCTTGTATAGTTTTTATAGATGAGATTGATGCTATTGGTTCAAGAAGAACAAGCAATAGTGGTGCTGAATCAGAAAATAATCAAACATTGAATCAATTACTTGTTGAAATGGATGGCTTTGAGTCTAATGAAACAGTAATTGTTTTGGCAGCAACTAATAGACCAGAAATGCTTGATAAGGCTTTATTAAGACCTGGAAGATTTGATAGACAAATTACAATTCCAGCACCTGATTTATTAGGAAGAGAAGAAATATTAAAATTATATACTAAAGATAAGAAGGTTGCTGAAGATGTTAATTTAAGAGAATTAGCTGGTGATACTGCTGGATTTACAGGAGCAGAGTTATCTAATTTATTAAATGAAGCTGCAATTTTAGCAACAAGAAATAATCATAAAGTTATTGAAAAATCTGATATTGAGGCTGCTGTTAAAAAAATAACAGTTGGACTTGAAAAACATAATAGAGTTATTTCAGAAAAGGATAAGAAATTGACTGCATATCATGAAGCAGGTCATGCTGTTGTTAGTAAGTTCTTAGAGACACAAGATAATGTAAAAGAAATTTCAATTATTCCTAGAGGTTTAACAGGTGGATATACAATGTATAAAACTAATGAAGATAAGTTTTATGTTTCTAAGACTGAATTGGAAGAAAAAATGATAGCATTACTTGGAGGAAGAGCTGCTGAAAAAATTGCTTTGAATGATATTTCAACAGGTGCAAGTAATGATATAGAAGTTGCTACTGGAATTGCTAAAGATATGATTACTGTATATGGTATGAGTAATTCTTTAGGACCAATTTCTTTAAAAGTTGATGAACCATATGAATTACAAATTTATGGCGAAGATATTGTTGATGAAGTTGGAAATCAAGTTAAGCAATTAGTTGATAATGCATATATTCAAGCTCAAAAAATTCTTTTAGATAATATAGATATATTACACAGAGTTGCAACTACATTATTAGAAAAAGAAACTATATCTGAGGAAGAATTTGATAGTTTTTTTGAAAATAGATAATTGGAGTTTGTTATGAGTGAAGAAAAGAAAAAGCGTAGAAAGAAAAAAAGAAAAATTGGAACTGGAACTTTAATAGTTTTTGCTGTAATTTGTATTATATTAGCAGTTTTTTCATTAGTGCATGATTTTAAGAAAATGAATAGAGCAGCTGGATATAGTGAAAAAATATTAAATTTATATTTGAATTCAAATGATAAAAAATAAGGAGGAAAATACGAATGAAAAGAAAGAGCTCTAGTCAGATAAAAAATATGCTTGTTTGGTTAGCAATTCTTATATTAGTAATATTAATTGGATTAATAATATTTGTTCTTAATGTAAATATAGAGAGTACAAGTCATAATGATCAACCAGAAAATCAGGTTGAAAATGTTGTTGAGGATCCAAATTCTAATTTGATTGCTACTGATGCTGTTGAGGGAATTGAATATAACATTATTGCCAAAGATGATGTAGCTTCTTATGAGATTGTTTTGAAAGATAAAAAGTTGTATTTTAATGTTATTGATGAAAACAAATTTTTAGGTAAGTTTTCTAAAAGTAAAGTTACAGATATAGAAAATGAAATAGCAATTCATGATTATAAAATAACTAATATATATGTTGGAAAATACAACGAAGATGAGTATTTATTAGCTCTTACAGAAGACGGTTCTTTAGGCATAATGAATATAAATGATGCTGTTGAAGAAAATGTTTTTAGAATAAAAAATCAGTTAATAACATTAGGTAAAGGAAAAATTGTTAATGTAGATAACGGGATTAAGGTATATGACAATAAAGAAGAAGAAACTATGATAATTGAAGCTGATGATGGAAAAAAATATAATTTAGATAATTTTGTCGAAGAAAAATAGCTTAAATATAGGTTTACAATAGATATGTCACAAAAAACATAAAAAAGGAAATACCAATGTGATATAATAGTTTTGAACAAAAATAACCAAAATCACGGAGGTATTTCCTATGAATAGTATAACACAAGATATAGTATTTAAGCAATCAGTTGTAGAATATTCTTTAAAATATGGAGTAACAAAAGCTGCAATAAGATATAAACAACATAGAAAAACAATATATAGATGGATAGAGAAATATGATGGAACTAGAAAATCATTAGTAAATAAATCGAGAAAGCCACATAGTCATCCGAATGCACATACAGAGCAAGAAATAGCAATGATAAAGAAATTCAAAGCTCATAACAAGAAAGATGGACTAGTTGTATTATGGATTAAATTATGGAAGAATGGATATACAAGGAGTATAACAAGTTTGTATAGGGTAATGCAAAGAATGGGAATATATAAAAAGACACCAAGTAAGAAAAAATCATATGAGCCAAAGCCATATCAGCAAATGACGCATCCGGGAGAAAGAATACAAATAGATGTTAAATATGTTCCAAGCAAATGTATGAGTAAAGAATTAGTAGAAATGGAAGAAAAATACTATCAATATACAGCAATAGATGAATATACAAGGCAAAGAGTATTATGGGCAAGTAAAGAGCATAATACATATGAATCAACAAGATTTTTAGAAATAATAATAAAGAAATTTAAATATAATATAGAGTGTATTCAAACAGACAATGGATTTGAATTCACAAATAGATTAAATGCACAAAACAGCAACAAGAAGACAATGTTTGAGAAAAAATTAGAAGAACTAGGAATAAAACACAAATTAATAAAACCAAGAACGCCAAGGCATAATGGAAAAGTTGAAAGAAGTCATAGAAAAGATCAAGAAAGATTTTATTATGAACGAGTATTTGTAAGTTTTGAAGATTTTAAAGAAAAACTAAGACATTGGAACAGAGAATACAATAACTTTCCAATGAAACCATTAGGATGGAAAAGTCCAAATGAAAAATACAAAGAATTTCAAGCATTGTAGAAGATGAATGTCACAAAAAGTATATGAAACACTATATTTATTAATAAAGTGTGACGTATGTTTGACAAACCTACATTTTGTCGAAGAAAAATAGCTTAAAAGGCTTGCAATTAGTGAGAAAAGATTGTATAATGATTAAGGCAAAATATTTTACAGGAGAGTGGAAGCAAATTCCACTCTTTATTTGTATAATTAGGAGGAAAAATATTGGCTGAAAATAATATTGAAAAAAAGACCAAAGAACTTTTAGAAAAAATTATATTGGACTTGGGTTATGAATTATATGATATTGAATATGCTAAAGAAGGAAAAGAATATCATCTTTGTATTTATATTGATAAACCAGGTGAAGGTATATCAATAAATGATTGTGAAAAAGTAAATGATGCTATAACTGATGTGTTAGATAAAGCAGATTTTATTAAAGATCAATATTTTTTAGAAGTTTCATCAACAGGTCTAGAAAAGAATCTTAGAAAAGATGAACATTTTCAAAAACAAATTGGAAATAAGATTGAAGTTAAATTATTTTCAAAATTGAATAATCAAAATGTTTTTGAAGGAATATTGAAAGAATTCAATAATGAATATTTAATTATTGAAACAGAAGATTCTGAAGTAAAGATAGATAGAAATAAAATTTCAACTGCAAAAACAGTTTATAATTGGAATGAAGAATAATAAAAGAGATAAGGAAAGGAATGTGATTTAAAAAATGAAAGCAATTGATATGAAAGAATTACTTATTGCTATGAAGGATTTAGAAGAAGAAAGAGGAATAAAGAAAGACTATTTATTAGATTCATTAGAGATGGCTCTTGTTACAGCTTATAAAAAGAACTTTGATTCTGCTGATAATGTTAAAGTTGTAATAGATAGAGAAACTGGTGAAACACATGTATATTCAAGCAAAATGGTAGTTGAAGCTGTTAAAGATAGCTGTTTTGAAATTTCATTAGATGCTGCTAGAAAAGTAAGCAAAAAATATGATATTGGTGATGTTGTTGATGTTGAAATAGTTCCAAAGAATTTTGGAAGAATTGCTGCACAAACAGCAAAGCAAGTTGTTGTTCAAAAAATAAGAGAAGCTGAAAGAGAAATAGTTTATACAGAATTTAGTGATAAAAAAGGTGAGATTGTTACAGGACTTATTCAAAAAACTGATGGAAATGCAATTGTAGTTGATTTAGGAAAAGTTGAAGGAATTATGCCTATTAAAGAACAAATTGCAACAGAAACTTATAGAGTTAATGATAAAATTAGAGCTTATGTTGTTGATGTTGAAAAAGGAATTAAAGGAAATCCTCAAGTAATAATTTCAAGAAGTCATCCAGATTTTGTTAGAAGATTATTTGAATTTGAAATTCCTGAAATTTATGAAGGTTTAATTGAAATTAAAAATATTTCAAGAGATGCAGGTTCAAGAAGTAAAGTTGCTGTATATTCAACAAATGAAAATATTGATCCAGTAGGTTCATGTGTTGGACAAAAAGGTGTTAGAATCCAAAATATAATTAATGAATTACATGGAGAAAAAATTGATGTTATAGAATGGAATGAAGATCCAGCTGTATTTATAGCTGCTGCTTTATTACCAGCTCAAGTTTTAGCTGTTGATGTTAAAGAAGAAGAAAAATTTGCTCAAGTTATTGTTCCAGATGATCAATTATCATTAGCTATTGGTAAATCAGGACAAAATGCTAGACTTGCTGCTAGACTAACAAATTGGAAAATTGATATAAAGAGTGAATCACAATTTAGAAAAATGTTAGAAGAATCTCAAACAATAGAATCAGAAGAAACTGACGAAGCTGAAGCTATTGAAAATGTTGAAGATGTTGAAGAAACAGTAGAAACTGAGGAAAATAACGAAAACGCTTAAATAAGGGAGTGAGAGTTTTTGAAGAAAATTCCAGAAAGAACATGTATAGGATGTAATCAAACAAAAGCTAAAAATGAATTATTAAGAGTTGTTAAAGATAAGGAAAATAATATATCTATTGATTTGACTGGAAAGAAAAATGGTAGAGGCGCATATATTTGTGCATGTGAAGAATGTTTAAATAAAGCTATAAAGTCAAATAGATTAGCTAAAATGTTTGAAATGAATATAGATAAAGAAATTTATGAAGATTTGAGGGATGTAATTGCAAACATACCAAAAGAAGGTTAATGGTTTATTGCGGGTTGGCTGCTAGAGCTGGTAAAATAGTTTGTGGAGCTGATGCGGTAAAAGAAGTTATATTAAGTAAAAAAGTTTTTGCAGTCATTATTGCTGAGGATTCGTCTTTGACCACTCGTGAAAAATTTTTGAGGTATGCTTCTGAAAACGATATTAAATGTTTTGTGTTTGGAAGTATCAATGAAAATAGTAAAGCCATAGGAAAGAAGAACAAAGCTATTATTGCAGTGAAAGATAAAAATTTTTCAGAAGCAATTTGTCGAATAATTAATGGGGGTGATGCTATTGGACAAAATTAAAGTGCATGAATTGGCAAAAAAACTTAAGGTAAATAGTAAAGACGTGATAGAGAAAGCTTCAAAACTAGGAATAGAATTGAAGAGTCATTTAAGTACTATCACACAAGAGGAGGCGGAAAAAATAACAAAATCAATGGGGAAAACAGAAAAGGAAAAGAATGAAGTAAAGAAAGAAATAGTATCAGATCAACCTGTTATTATGAGAAGAACTGTAATCATTAATGATGAGGATGAGAAGAAGAATGAACAAAAAGCAAAGACAAGAAAAAATGATGTTGGATTTGTAGAGAAAAACAGAAAAAAAGATTACAACATTGTTTATAGAAATAAGCAATCTAAACCAATGTCAGTTGCTGAATTGTTTGGAATTCAAAAGAAAGAAAAAGAAGAACCTAAAGTTGAAGAAGTTAAAAAAGAAGAAAAATCAGTTGAGAAAAAGGTTGAGAAGGTTCAAGAAACTGTAAAAGAAGAAGTTATCGAAAAAGAAAAAAAGGTTGTTGAAGAGAAAAAAGTAATGAGAGAAGAAGTAGCTAAAAAGCCATCTAATTTTAGACAAGAAAGAAATAATAATTATAATAATAACAGAAACCACAATAATAATGGATTCCAAAGAAATAACAATGGAAATAATAATGGCGGAAATTATAATAATAGAAATAATAATTACAATAACAGAAATAACAATTTCCAAAGAAATAATAATGGAAATGGTTATAACAATGGTGGTTATAATAGAAATAATAACAATAATAGAAAATTAGATGATAAAGGTATTGATAAGAAGATTAATAATATAATGGCTGTTGATATAGTTGAAAAAGAGAATGTTATAGAATATTCAAATAGAGCTATTGATAAGCAAAAGAGTAATCGTCAATTTGAAGAGCAAAGAACTAAAAAACAAACAAAGAAAAAAGGTAGAAATGAAGATATTAGTTCTGGAAAATTAAGAACATTAAAACAAGAAAGTAAGCTTTCAAATGTGGATATGTTCGACTATTATGATTTAAGTACACAAAGAGGTAGAAGAAGCGAAAAGAAGGGAAAACAAGAAAATAGAAATAAACAAAAAATCTTCAAATTAACAGAAATTACAATACCATCTGTTATTTCAGTAAAAGATTTAGCTGCTGAAATGAAAGTTACAAGTGGTGATTTGATAACTAAATTATTAAATCTTGGTGTAATGGCAACAATAAATAAAGAAATTGATTTTGATATTGCATATTTAGCTGCATCTGAATTTGGAATTACAGCTAAGAAAAAAGATGTAAAAACTGATGAGGAAATTCTTTTTGATGATAGTGAAGATAGAGAAGAAGATTTAATCACAAGACCACCAGTTGTAGTTGTTATGGGACACGTTGATCATGGTAAAACTTCATTACTTGATGCAGTTAGAAAGACTAATGTAATTCAAGGTGAAGCCGGAGGAATTACTCAACATATTGGTGCTTATAAAGTAAATGTAAATGGTAGAGAAATTACATTCTTAGATACTCCAGGACATGAAGCTTTTACAAGTATGAGAGCTAGAGGTGCCCAAATTACTGATATTGCGATCTTGGTTGTTGCAGCAAATGATGGTGTTATGCCTCAAACAGTTGAAGCTATAAACCATGCTAAAGCTGCTGAAATTCCAATCATAGTTGCTGTAAATAAAATGGATTTACCAGGTGCTAATATTGAAAAGGTTAAAGAAGGTTTAACTGAGTATGGATTAGTTCCAGAAGAATGGGGTGGAGAAACAATCTTCGTACCAATTTCTGCTAAGAAAGGTGAAGGAATTGATAACCTATTAGAAATGGTATTGTTACAAGCAGATATGCTTGAACTAAAGGCAAATCCAAATAAACAAGCTAAAGGTACTGTTATAGAAGCAAGACTTGATAAATCTCGTGGACCAGTTACTACAATGCTTGTACAAAGAGGTACATTAGATGCTGGTGATACGATTGTCGTTGGTTCATCAATTGGTAGAATCAGAACAATGACAAATGATAAAGGTAAAAAGGTTAAATCTGCTGTACCTTCTACACCAGTTGAGATTACAGGTTTAACAACCGTACCTAATGCTGGTGATACTTTCTATGAAGTTAAAGATGAAAAAACAGCAAAACACTTAATTGAAAGAAGAAAAGTTCAAGAAAGAGAGAAAGCATTAAATGCAACTTCTATGGTTACATTAGATGATTTATATAGCCAAATTGAACAAGGTAAGTTAAAACAATTGAATTTAATTGTTAAAGCTGATGTTCAAGGTTCTGTTGAAGCAGTAAAACAAGCATTAGAAAAATTATCTAATGAAGAAGTTAGAGTTAGAGTTATTCACTCAAATGTTGGTGCTATAAATGAAACAGATGTTACTTTAGCTAAAGTTTCAAATGCTATTGTTATAGGATTTAATGTTAGACCAGATCCAATTGCTAAAATGGAAGCTGAAAAAGATGGTGTTGAAATTAAATTGTATTCTGTAATTTACAATGCTATTGAGGATGTTGAGTCTGCAATGAAGGGTATGTTAGATCCAGAGTTTAAAGAGGTTGTTATTGGTAATGCTGAAGTTAGACAGACTTTCAAAGTATCAAATGTTGGTACTATTGCTGGATGTTATGTAACAGATGGTAAAATTGCTAGAAATTCAATTGTTAGAGTTATTAGAGATAATGTTGTTCTTCATGAAGGTAAGCTTGTTTCTTTGAAGAGATTTAAGGATGATGTTAAGGAAGTTGCTTATGGTTATGAGTGTGGTGTTCAGATTGAGAACTATAATGATATTGTTGAGGGGGATGTTATTGAGGCTCATGTTATGGAAGAGATCAAGCGTTAAACTAGAATCCCATTCTACTTCGTTAGTATTATGATTTGATATCCTCAGGTACACTCGTACATTCCGGTATCAAATCATAATACTGCCTTGTATAATGGGGATTCTAGTTCAACCTGATGACGGTAAGTTATCAAAGTAAACTTCGTCTTGCTGTGTTAAAATTAAATTGAAAATCCTCACGTACACTCGTACGCTCCGGTGTTTCAATTTAATTTTGCCTTGCAATACTTGTTTCTTTTGATAACTTGATGACAGAGTGTTAATAAACGTCGTTTTGGTATGTTAAATTTAAAGTGAAAATATTTGAAAAATGAGAAAGGGGTGATAGTATGCCAAAAAATAGTAATAGAATGAATAAAGTTAATGAGGAGTTAAAAAAAGAGATTAGTATTGTAATTTCTCAAGAATTAAAGGATCCTCACATTACTGGTTTAATTAGTGTTACCAAGGTTGATACTACTCCTGACTTGAGATTTGCTAGAGTTTATGTTAGCATGATTAATGCTAAGAGTAATAAAGGAAATTTAGCAAGATTGAAAAAATGTTCAGGGTTTATCAGATCTATGATAGCTAAAAGGGTTAACTTGAGGGTTACTCCTGAACTAGTATTTTTGTTTGATGAATCAATTGAGTATGGTTCAAGAATTGATGCAATAATTGATAAAATTACAAAAGATATGAAAAATGATTAGAGAAGAGAGGAATTTTTAAATGACTTTAGATGATATAAAAGATGCAATTGAAAATTCAAATAATATGGTTATTTTTGCACATGAGAAACCAGATGGTGATGCTATAGGAAGTAGTTTGGCTTTTTATTTGGCTATGAAAAATTTAGGAAAGGATGTTGAGGTTATAATTTCTCATATGCCTGAAACTTATAAGTTTTTACCTGGTGCTGATGAAGCACGAGTTGAGCCTTCTTTGAAAAAATATGATGTAGCTGTTGCTTTGGATTGTGGTGATATAAAAAGATTGGATGATCCAACAGATACTTTTGAAAAGGCTGAGACTAGAATTAATATTGATCATCATGCTTCTAATGGTATGTTTGCTGATTTAAATTATGTTAATCCTGTATCTCCAGCATGTGCACAGATAATAACTACTATGTTTAAGTATTTTAAATTTGAGATTACTCAGGAGATTGCTACTTGTTTAATTACAGGTATAATTACTGATACTGGCGGATTTAAATATGATGGTGTTACTTCAGAGACTTTTGAGATTGCTTCAGAATTTTTAGATAAAGGTGTAAAGATTTCTAAAATATATAAAGATGCTTTGTGTAATGTTTCTAGGGGTGAGTTTGAAGTAAGAAAATTGGCTGCAAATAGATTAGAATTCTTAGAAGATGGTAAAATTACATATACATATATTACTAAGGAAGATATGGCAAAATTAAATATTGATCAAAATGATTTAAATGGTATAGTTGAAAATGGTAGAGATGTTCAAGGTGTTGAATTATCTATATTCTTATATGAAACTGATAAAGGTTTTAAGGCATCTCTTCGTTCAAATAACTATGTTAATGTTTCAGATTTGTGTATTTTATTTAATGGTGGCGGACACATAAAGGCTGCAGGTTGTACTTTACCTTATCCATTAGAGGAAGCTAAAGAGAGAATTTTAGCTCAAGCAAAAAGATTTTTAAAATAGTTATTAGTAGCGGTTTTTATGTTTGATAAAAATCGCTTTTTTCATATAATTAGAGGATTGGATTTTATTATGGATGGAATTGTTTTAATTGATAAAGAAAAGGGAATTTCTTCTTTTGGGGTTGTAGCTAAAGTTAGAAAAATTTATAATACTAAAAAGGTTGGGCATTGTGGTACTTTAGATCCAGAGGCAACTGGTGTTTTGCCTATAATGATTGGTAGTGCTACAAAAATTTCTAAATATTTGGTTGAACATGATAAAGAATATGTAGCTACTCTAAAATTGGGAAAAAAAACAGATTCTGCTGATGGAGAAGGAAATATTATTGCAGAAGGTGATTTTAAATTAAAAAAGGAAAATGAGGAGAATTACTACCATGTATTTGAAAAGATTGTGGGAAAACATATTCAGGTTCCGCCAATGTATTCTGCAATTAAGGTAAATGGTAAAAAGCTTTATGAGTATGCTAGGGCAGGTCAAGAAATTGAACGCGAAGGAAGAGAAATTGAAATTTATAGTATTGGTATTGAAAACATTGATTATCAATCAAATGAAATTGTGTACAGAGTTTCTTGTTCAAAGGGAACGTACATTAGAACTTTGTGTGAAATGATTGCTGAACAATTAGGTACAGTGGGATACATGAAAGAGCTTAGACGAACTAAAGTAGATGATTTTTGTATAGATGATTGTGTAAAATTATCTGACTTGGAAGTGGCTAACGATAAGAATATATATGTAAAATCAATTGAAAATGTATTTAATGATAAGGACAGTATTGTTTTGAATAATAGAAAAACTGAACTATTTTTTAATGGTGTGATGTTAACTTTTGAAAAAGAAGATGGATTGTATAAAATTTATAATTCTGGCGAATTTTTAGGATTAGGAATCATAAAAAACAAGTTATTAAAAAGAGATGTTATTGTAAGATAGTGACTTAAATGTTAGTAAAATCAATGAATATAAGGAGAACTTAATAGTAAAAATTAAGTTCTTTTTTATTCTTAAAAAATACGAACATTTTTTCGCAAAAGTATTGACAGATGATGATAAAAAATATAAAATAATACCAAACAAAAGTTCTTAAAAACAAGGAGGTATAAATATGAAAAATGAAGTTATAACATATAGTGTAAATAAGTCAAAAAACAGAGGTTTATATATTTCGGTTCAAAATGGAGAGGTTTTAGTTTGTGCTCCTTGGTATGCTACAAGGGAGAAAATTCAAGAAGCGGTTTTAGCTAAGAGAAATTGGATTATGAAAAAATTAGAAGAATACGAAGAAAATAATGAGATAAGTTTAAGACCAATTCAAATATTAGGAACTATATATAATTTAAAAGTTAGTTATAAAAATGTTAGTGTTATTGAATGTGATTTGGAAGAAAATATTGTAAAAGTAACATTACCAAGAAAGTATAAAAAGATAAGCAATGATTCAATGACAGATATTTTAATTGATAAATTGTATACAAAAATTGCTGAAAGAGAACTAGAAAATATTATGGAGAAAACAAGATTAATGGTTGGTTTTGCTCCAGAAGATTATGAAATTGTTGAAATGACTGGGGTGTTAGCAAAGTATACAGAAGATAAAAGAATATTGATTAATCCTCGTATTATAAAATACAAAAGAGAAGTTATTGAATATATTGTTTTACATGAGTATGCACATTTAAAGTATAAAAATCATACAAAAAGTTTTTATAAATTTATTGAAAAATATATGCCTGATTATGAAAGATATGAGAAAATTTCTACAATGAAATATTAGAAAGAGTGGGAATCTATAAATTCCCACTTAATAAATTATTTTAAAAATATTGACATTAAATGTCTCATTTGATAGAACAATAAGAAAACTAAGGAGGATATTATGAAAAATTTAATAGACATAAAAGACCTATCAGTAGATGAGATAGAAGAATTGATAAAAGTAGCCAAAGATATTATGCAAAATTCTGATAAATATTCAGAAAAATGCAAATATAAAAAAATGGCTACTTTATTTTTTGAGCCAAGTACAAGAACAAGATTGAGTTTTGAAGCTGCTATGATGGAACTTGGAGGAAATGTATTAGGATTTTCTGAAGCATCATCAAGTTCTACTTCAAAGGGAGAAAGTGTATCTGATACTATAAGAGTTGTTGGATGTTATAGTGATATTATTGCAATGAGACATCCAAAAGAGGGGGCACCATTAGTTGCTTCAATGAAATCAATAGTTCCAATAATAAATGCAGGTGATGGCGGACATAATCATCCAACTCAGACTTTAACTGATTTATTAACAATATCTTGTGAAAAGAAGAGATTAGATAATTTAACAATAGGATTATGTGGAGATTTAAAATTTGGAAGGACTGTACATTCTTTGATAACAGCTATGTCTAGATATAAAAATATTAAGTTTATATTGATTTCACCAGATGAATTGAAAATACCAGAGTATATAAAAGAAGAGGTATTAGAAAAAAATAATATTGAGTATGTTGAAACAAATGATATAGAAGAATATATGGGTGAATTAGATATTTTATACATGACAAGAGTGCAAAAAGAGAGATTTTTCAATGAAGAGGATTATGTTAGATTAAAAGATTATTATATATTAAATACTGAGAAATTAAAGAAAGCAAAAGAAGATTTGTGTATAATGCATCCATTACCACGTGTTAATGAAATATCTACTGATGTTGATGATGATAAAAGAGCTTGCTATTTTAAACAAGCAATGTATGGTAAGTATATAAGAATGGCACTAATACTTAAATTACTTGATATAAAATAGTAAAAAGGAGAGAAAAAATAATGAATATAGATAGTATTAAAAATGGAATTGTTATAGATCATATTCAGGCTAAAAAGGGTTTGGAAATATATAATGCATTAAAATTAGGAGAGCTTGATTGTTCAGTTGCAATTATAACTAATGCTAGAAGTGAAAAAATGGGAAGAAAAGATATAATAAAAATTGATAAAAGTATAGATTTAGACTTAGATATATTGGGATATTTGGATAGTAATATAACAATTAATATTATAAAAGATGATGAGAGAATTCAAAAATATCACGTAAAATTACCTAAGCAAATTGAAAATGTAATTAAGTGTAAAAATCCAAGATGTATAACATCTACAGAACATGATTTGAAGCAAATATTTGTATTGGCAGATGAAAAAAAGAAAACATATAGATGTAAATATTGTGAAAGTTTGAAGGAAGATTAACTTAAAATTTGATAAAAAAGTGAGCGATTAGAGTATTTTTGACCGTTTGTTCAGGTGCAAAAATCAATTGGCGGTGAATACCAAAAAATAAACTATTTTTACAATATATTGCAAATTTTTACTTTATATAGTATAATAAAAAAAGCGGGAAATTAAATTTTATTAAATTTTGGAAAAGGAAGGACTATATGAAGAATGTAAGTGTAATAATACCAGCCCACAATGAAGAAGAAAGAATTGGCGAAGTAATAGACAAATTAAATCAAACAAAAAATAAGCCTGAAATCATAGTGGTAAACAATTGCTCTACTGATAGAACAGAAGAGTTCGCTAAGGCTAAGGGTGCCAATGTAGTTCGTTGTGATACTCGAGGAAAAGGACATGCAATGGAGGAAGGACTTAAACATGCTCAAGGAAATATTATTATGTTTGTTGACGGAGACTTAGAAATATACAACGATGATATTATATCAGCTATGACAGAGCCTATAACAAACGGCGAAGCTGAGTTTACAAAATCAGCATACGAAAGAGAAGGTGGTAGAGTAACAGAATTAGTTGCTAAACCATTGTTAGAGTTGTTATTTCCAGATATGTACAAATTCGAACAACCGCTTAGTGGTATAATAGCTGGGAAGAAAGAAATTTTTGAAAAAATGAAATTTGAAAAAGATTATGGAGTAGATATAGGCATTTTATTAGATGCTGTTATGCTTACTCCAAAAGTAAAGGAGATACATATAGGTAAGATTGAAAACACCTCGCAATCATGGAAAGCACTTTCTGGGATGGCGAAAGAAGTTCAAAAGGCAATTTTAAAAAGAGCTAGATACATGTAATCGAAAAGCTGTCTGAAAAAATCAGACAGCTTTTTATAATATTTTAAGCTTTTATTTTGTGTTTAAGATTTATACTTTGTTTATAAATTTTAAGTTGATGTATTATTTAATTTAAGTATAAAATTTTAAACGTTTGTTATTATTTATTATTTAAATATTTTTCTCTGCAATAGTCTAATAGGTCCATATATTCTTTTGTGATTATTTTTTTATTATCATTTCCACAATTAATACAGTCAAGTAATTCTTGTGATTTGTATCTTTCATAAAGAGTTTCAACTCTGTCACTTAAGAAATTTACATAGTCTTCTAATTTATCTGAACTAAAGTCCCATGGTTTTTTTGAAAGAATAAAGTGGAATAAATATAAATCATCCAATTTGTAATTTAAGTGATTTATATAATAATCTAAGTATGTAAAGAATACAGTGTATTTTAATTCTAAATGTAATTCTGGTTTATTTGTCCAATCTTTATAATATTCTTGCAATATGTCTTGGTCTCCAACTGAAGCTTTTTTTTCTGCGACTTGAGCAAGAATATTTAAAAAATTTTCGATTAATCCTTGTTCTGGTTCTATAACTAATAAACCTGATACTAATTCATGAGGTACTGTGACATTTGGACCAAATTTATAATTACAAGGTGCTGCCATATTTGGAAAGTCAAATAATGAGTCTATATTTTTTCTAATATAAATATCAGCATCTAAGTAAACAATTTTATCAAATTGTGTTAATTCAAAAATTGACAATTTATCAAAAGTATATGTCCAATGTGAGAAATCACCTTGAGCATTTTTTTCTTTTATTTCAACAGGAATTTCAATACTTTTTTTTCTTATTGTTTTTATTCCGCATGAATGTAAAAATTGTTCTGTTTCATTTGAAATTTTGTCTGTGATTAGTACATAAAATGGATAAGCAGAGTTAACTTTTTTTAAACATTCTTGTACTCCTAAAATTCCAAGTAAATAATTATCAGTGGATAATACACCAATATATGCATAGTTCATAAAAATTACCTCCAAATTAGTAATAATATATCATATAAGTCTAAAAGTATCAATAAAAACTTGATATGGAGAGGATTAAAATATATAATAATATCAGGATTTTTGAAAGGAGACCAACTATGAAAAGTCAATAGAAAAATGAAAAAATTTTAAAAAATTT
>ERZ825137.519-NODE-519-length-54041-cov-7.536232_pt1 | contig 54041 bp, 31 predicted proteins | sample MGYA00519873_ERZ825137 | MGnify/ENA primary metagenome ERZ825137 (study PRJEB31778, sample SAMEA3449190) | human gut metagenome | biome: human gut; feature: human-associated habitat; material: faeces | place: United Kingdom | collected 2010/2012 ...
TGCCGCTGCGCGAGCTGCATAAGCGCCCCAATACCCTGGTGGCGGTTATCGTGCGCGCCGGCCGGGTGATCGTGCCTTTTGGTAACGATCATATCGAGGCGGGGGACAACGTGGTGATTATCGCCTGCGAGAGCGGCATTGGCGATCTGAACGAGGTTATCCGCAAATGAACAAACGACTGGTGCTCAAAATCCTGGGCGCAACGCTGCTGATTGAGGCGGCTACGATGCTGCCCTCCTATGTGGTGGCACTGGTATATCATGATCCGGGCGATGGCGAGGCGCTGCTGAAAACCATTTTGATGATGGTGTTCCTGGGGCTGCCGATGTGGTTCCTGTCAAAGCCGCGCGAGAGTAATCTGCGCGCGAGAGAGGGCTTCGTCATCGTGGCGCTGGCCTGGCTGGGGTTGAGCGGATTTGGCGCGCTGCCCTTTGTATTCAGCGGTTATCTGCCCAATTATATTGACGCGCTGTTTGAGGCCGTATCCGGCTTTACCACCACGGGCGCAACGGTGGTGACCAATTTTGAACATTACCCGCACGGGGTGATGTTCTGGCGCAGCTTTACCCATTGGATTGGCGGCATGGGTGTGCTGGTGCTGACACTGGCGCTGCTGCCGCAGATGACGGGGCGCACGTCGCACCTGGTGCGCGCGGAAAGCCCCGGCCCGAGCCTGAGCAAGATTGTTCCCAAGATGGGCGATTCAGCCAAGATTCTGTATCTGATCTACGCCGCCTTGACGGCGCTGCAATTTGCGGTGCTGCTGCTGGCGGGGATGAATCCCTACGACGCGGCGATCCATACCTTCGGCACGGCGGGCACGGGCGGCTTCGGCATTTACGGCGACTCGATTGCGGGCTTCTCGCCGTTTCTGCAATGGGCGATCACCATATTTATGATTGCCTTCGGCGTGAATTTCAACGTCTATTTTCTGCTGTATATGAGGCGGCCGAAGGACGCGCTGCACTGCGAGGAGATGCACTGGTATCTGGGGATTATCGTCGCGGCGGCGCTGATGATCTGCGCCAACGCCTACGACGTCGCCATGACGCTGGAGGGCAACCTGCGCCAGTCGTTCTTTCAGGTGGCCTCCATCATCACGACGACGGGCTTCGCCACGACGGATTTCAACCTCTGGCCGGGCTTTTCGCATGGGATTCTCGTGGTGCTGATGTTCGTGGGCGCCTGCGCGGGCAGCACGGGCGGCGGCTTCAAGGTCTCCCGAATCGTGATCGGGTTCAAATCCGTGCTGGCGTATCTGGGCGCGTTTCTGCATCCGCGCGTGGTGCGCAAGGTCAAGTTTGAGGATAAGGACGTGGACGGGGAAACGATGCGCGCGATCAGCGTCTATTTCACCGCGGCGATCAGCCTGTTCACGATTTCGGTGCTGCTGGTGGCGCTGGATGGGTTCGACCTGGTGACGACGTTCTCCGCGGTTGCGGCGACGTTCAACAACGTCGGCCCCGGCTTGGGCGTGGCGGGACCGACGAGCAACTTTGCCGCGTTCAGCGATTTTTCCAAAGTGGTGATGACGATGGATATGCTGCTCGGGCGGCTTGAGGTCTTCCCGATGCTGATGCTGTTCTATCCGCCGCTGTGGAAGGAGAGCATCGGCGAGGCGCGCATCCGCCGCAACCGCAGTCCGTTTCACTGAGGAAACACGAGGGAGGCTTGCACGATGAAATGGGGAATTCTTTCCACGGGGACAATCGCCAAAAACTTTGCGCAGACCGCAAAACAGATGCCGGATGTGCAGGTGCAGGCGGTCGCGTCCCGCAGTGCCGGGAGCGCCAAGGCGTTTGCCGAGGCGTTCGCCATCCCGACGGCGCACGACAGTTATGAGGCGCTGGCGAACGATCCGAATGTGGACATCGTCTACGTCGCCACGCCGCATAGCCGTCACTACGAGGATATGAAGCTGCTCATCGGCGCGGGCAAGCATGTCCTCTGCGAAAAGAGCTTCACCACCGACGCGGAGCAGGCGAAGGAAATTTTCGCGCTGGCGAAGAAAAAGAACGTCTTTGTGATGGAAGCGTTTTGGATGAAGTTCATTCCGCTGTACCGGCAGATCGAGGACATCCTCCAAAGCGGGCGGATCGGCGAGATCCGCGCGGTGGCGGCACAGTATGGCTACACCACCGCGCGGGAGGCGCGCAAGTTCGATCCGGCGCTGGCCGGAGGGACGCTGCTGGATATCGGCGTATACGCCATCGGTTTCGCCTGCATGATGCTGGGCTATGCGTTTGACGACGTGCACAGCCATCTGGTGATGAACGACGTCGGCACGGATGCGCTCGACGCGATTGCCCTGCGGAAGGGCAAAGCGGTGGCGCAGCTGACGACGGTGATCGGCGCGAATATGCCGGTCTTCGGCGCGGTGTATGGCACGAAGGGGCATATCGACATTCCGGAATTCAAAAATCCCACGCGCGCCGTGCTGCACATCGACGGACAGCCGCCGGTGGAAATCGAGCAGCCCTTTGAAATCAACGGGTTTGAGTATGAGATCCGCGAGGCGCAGGCCTGCGCCGGGGCGGGAAAAGGGCAGAGCGAGCGCATGACGGGCGAACAGACCGTCGCCGTGATGCGGATCATGGATGAAATCCGCCGCCAGAACGGGCTGAGGTTCCCGTTTGAAAAGCAAAGCGCGCGTTGAGCGGTTCGAAAAGAATAAGAAAAACGAAAAATCAAAAAAACGAAAAGCGCCGATTTCCGTGGAGAGCGGAGACCGGCGCTTTTCATTGTGGAAGGGAAATAAATGAGGAAGGGGAAGAAAAAAGGAAGATACTTGAGCCTTCGCCGTGATGTGGAGGGGGGAGAAAGAGAGCGAAGACCCGTAAAGGAGGATGGGAATCAACCTTTACGAGAAGCATTATAACGCCGGAATGTGGCAGAAATATGATGAAAAACGAAATTCAGCGAAAATCTCCGCTCCAAAATTGCGCGAAAGGGCGCGGATTGCGCCGCGCAAAAGCCCGCAGTTGCCCTTTTGCGGCCGTTGTGATACACTTACAGGGAGAAAGAGGGAAGGAGGCGCGGCATGCTCAAGAAACTGCACGGTCGAAAGCTGGCCGTCTGCCTGATTGGCGGCGCGATGTACGCGCTTTTTTCCGCCTTTGGCTGGCAGGCCGAGCACGGCGGGGTCATCTGGGCGGGGGGCGCGCTGCTGGTTGCGGCGCTGCTCGTCTGGCCGATTGCGGCGCTGCTCGCCGTGCTGCTGGAGCGCGGCTATACGCGCGCGCTGAGGCGGGAAAAAACATTCCGCGCGGGGCGGGCGTTCGCGTTCATACTGGCCTGCTATGTGCCGATGTTCTGCGTCGCGTTCCCCGGTTCGTTCGCCTACGATGTGCCGTATCAACTGCGGCAGGTGGTCACGGGCGCGTATTCGACACATCATCCGCTGCTGCACACGCTGGCGCTGGGCGGGCTGCTGCAGCTTGGCCGCGCGCTGGGCGATATCAACCTCGGCGCGGCGCTGTATACCGCGCTGCAAATGGCGCTGCTGGCGGGGTGCTTTGCGCTGACCTGCGGCTCGATTGCGCGGCAGTCCGGCGCGCGGGCGGCGAAGCGCGCGGCGGTCTTTTTCGCGCTCTATCCGCTGAACATGGTGATGGCGGTGAACGCGACGAAGGACGTGCTGTTCGGCGGCTTTTTTGCGCTGACGCTGGCGCTTCTGAACGAGATTCAGGAAAAGCCGTCGCGCGGGCTGGCGCTGAAAATCGCGGTCTGCGGCGCGCTGGCGGTGATGCTGCGCAACAACATGGCGTATGCCGCGCTGGTGTGGTTGGCGATCCTGACGCTCGGCCTGCGCAAAGCGGAGAAAAGCGCGGCGCTGGCTATGCTGCTGGCGCTGACCGTCGGCCTTTGCGGAAACGCGGCGCTGAAGCACGCGACCCGCGCGGAGAGCGGCGACATGAGCGAAATGCTCTCCTGGCCGATTCAGCAGCTTGCCCGCGCGCGGCTGTATGACGAGGAGCGGCTGACCGACGCGGAAAAGGAAGCCATCGACGAGCTGATGCCCGGCGAGGCATGGGCATGCTACGACCCGACGATTTCCGACCCGGTGAAATTCGAATTCGACACGCAGGCGTTCCGCGCGGACGTGAAGAAATACGTCGGCGTATGGCTTTCGGTCGGGAAAAAGTGCGCGGGGACATATCTGGACGCGACCGTGGCGCTGACCTATCCGTTCTTCTATCCATACCGCGAATACCGCGTTTCGGGGTATTATGTGCAGATGGGCATGTCCGACGCATACGATGCAGGCTGGTGCGATTTTGATCCGCCGGAAAGCCGAAGCCTGTTCCCGCGGGCGCTGGCGTCGCTTTCGTGGCGCTTCGGCGCGAAGGGCGCGATGCAGATTCCCGTCGTCGGCTGGCTGTTCAATATGGGCGTGATCGTCTGGACAATGCTGTTTTTCGCTCTGCGGGAGATGTATTGGGGGCGGTGGCGGCGGTTCGGCACGGCGCTGCTGCCGGTGCTGCTCTGGGGCACGTTCCTGCTCGGGCCGGTCATGGCCGGACGGTATATCTATCCGTTTGTCTGCGCGCTGCCCGTGCTGGCGGCGCGGCCGGGGCGGAGCGTGAAGGAGGCGGCGAGGCATGGGTGACATGCAACTGAAACCTGAGCTTGTGCAGGAGCTTTGCGCGTTTGCGAGGAAGCGAAAAATCCAAAAGCTGATGCTCTTCGGATCGCGGGCGCGGGGAGACAATCGCCCCAAGAGCGACATTGATTTGGCCGTTCAGGGCGGCGATGTGGCGGGTTTTACGGACGACGTGAACGAGAAGGCACGGACGCTGCTGTTTTTTGACGTGGTTGATCTGGAGCGGCCGCTGCCCGAAGCGTTCCGCGCGGAGATTATGAAGGATGGCGTGGTGCTGTATGAAGAAATACAATAATTATGTGTCGAATCTGGACGTGCTGAAACGCGCTGACGAACAGAAACTGGATAATGAATTTATCATCAGCGGGATTAAGGATAAATTCTGCCTGCAATTCGAGCTGAGCTGGAAGCTGCTCAAGGAGCTTTTGACCTATGAAGGGCGCGCTGAGGCGGCGACGGGCTCTCCGAGGGAAATCATCAAAGCGGCGTATACGGTTTATGATTTCATGGATGAGACGGTTTGGCTGGACATGCTCCGGGATCGCAACACGAGCACGCATATTTATGACGGCGAGGAAGTTAGGCGGCTGGCGCAGCGCGTGATTGACCGGTATATTCCCGCGTTTGAGCGGATGCGGCACGCGATTGACGCGCGATATGCCGACGCTTTGGATGAACTGTAAAGCCCTGAGGGCGCGCAATTCGAGGAGGTTATCACCATGAGACTGGATAAATACCTGAAGGTTTCGAGGATCATCAAGCGGCGCACGGTGGCCAAGGAGGCCGGCGAAGGCGGCCGCGTGAGCATCAACGGGAAGGTTGCCAAGCCCTCTGCGGAGGTGAAGGAGGGCGACGTGATTGAAATCCGCTTCGGCGAAAAGCTGGCGCGGCTTCGCGTGCTCTCCGTCGCGGAGACGGTGCGCAAGAACGAGGCCTCGGCCATGTACGAGATGCTCGAAGGGGAGGAAATGTGATGAATGCGGCGGTGATTGTCGCGGCCGGACGCGGCACGCGCATGGGGCTGGAGCGCAACAAGGTGCTCGCGCCGCTCTGCGGCGAGCCGGTCATCGCACGGACGGTTCGTGCGTTCGAGCGGACGGGCTGGTTTGACGGCGGGATCGTCGTCGTCACGGGCGCCTGCGATCTTTGCGAAATGAAGCGGATTCTCGCCGACGCGGGGCTGCACGCGCAGGTCGTCCTCGGCGGCGCGGACAGGCAGGAGAGCGTATGCCGCGGGCTGGCGGCGACGAACCCCGCGGCGCAATACGTCGCGATTCACGACGGCGCGCGCCCGCTGGTGACGGCGGAGGTCATCGCGCGGACGCTGGAAAGCGCGAAAAAATACGGCAGCGGCGTGGCGGCGGTGCCGCTCAAGGACACGGTGAAGCGCGTGAACGAAGGCGGCGTTGTGGTCGATACCCCGCCGCGCGACGCGCTGCGCGCCGTTCAGACGCCGCAGACGTTCGAGGCGGAGCTGATCCGCAGGGCGCACGCGGCATATGCGCTCGGCGAACGCGCGACGGACGACGCGGCGCTGGCGGAGCGCATGGGCGTTAAGGTTCGCCTGACGGAAGGCGATGTGGAAAACATCAAGCTGACCACGCCGGAAGATATGCTGCTGGCGCGGCAGGTGATTTTGAGGCGGGAAGGCCAAAAGGAGGAGAAGCCCATGGTGCGGATCGGTCATGGTTACGACGTGCATCGGCTGACGGAGGATCGCAAGCTGATTCTCTGCGGGGTGGAGATTCCCTATACGCTGGGGCTTTTGGGGCACAGCGACGCGGACGTGGCGCTGCACGCGCTGATGGACGCGCTGCTCGGCGCGGCGGCGCTGGGCGACATCGGCCGCCACTTTCCGGATACCGACCCGGCGTACAAGGGCGCGGATTCCGGCAAGCTGCTCGATCATGTTGTGGCGCTGCTGGAGGAGAAAGGCTATGCCGTCGGCAATGTGGATGTGACGATTATCTGCCAGCGCCCGAAGCTCAAGGATTATATCGAGCAGATGCGCCAAAACGTGGCGCGCCACCTCAAGGTGGACGCAGACTGCGTGAACATCAAGGCGACGACGACCGAGAAGCTGGGCTTTGAGGGCGAAGGGCTGGGCATTTCCAGCCACGCGGTCGCGTGTATTGAAAAAGCATAACGCACATGGCGAAAAAATCGAGAAACCAAAAAACGAAATATAAAAAGCGAAACCCCGCCGCAGCGCTGCTCGATGGCCTGCTGACGCTGCTGGATCGCGTTTTGGAAGGCTTTGCGGCGGCGGTCGTGGCGGTTCTGCGCGGAATCGGCTGGCTGACGGCGGGGGTGCTGCGCGGGCTACTCTGGCTGGTCAAGCGCCTGCTTTTGCTGCTCGCGTGGCCGCTGGGCAGGCTCTGGCGGCTGATGACGGGCAGGCGCAACCGCGCGCAGCGCTGCCTGCGGCTGACGGGCTTTGAATTTGAAGAATACATGGCGCAGGTGCTCCGGGACAACGGCTTTCGGCACGTCGAGGTGACGGTGGAGTGCGGCGATCAGGGCGTGGACATCCTCGCCGTGCGCGGCGGCAAAACCTACGCCATCCAGTGCAAGAATTACGCGGGGGCGGTGGGCAACGCCGCCGTGCAGGAGGCCTACGCGGGCGCGGAATACTACGGCTGCGACGTTCCGGCGGTCGTCTGCCCGACGATGTTCACGGCCTCCGCGCGGGAGCTGGCCGAATCGACCGGCGTGGAGCTGTGGGACGGCGAACGGCTCTCGCACATGATGCGCGTCAGCGGACGAAGGCCGCATCACGACCTGAGGCGGGACGATGAGCTATAATCAGGCTTGACAAATCACGCTTTTTTTAGTATCATAACGGTGCGAATCGCGTTGAAGGGGTTGGCAGCCCGGAGCGGCGCGCACAAAACGAACAATCAAAAGTGGGCATGCTTTTTACACATGTCAACAAGGGTGGAACCGCGGAAGAATGTCTTTCGTCCCTTGAATCCAAGCGGCGGCGCGGATTCGGGGCGGCGTCTTCGCGGTTTTTTATTTGGCTCCGAAAGACGAGAGAAAGAAGGGTTTTTCCATGGCAAAGGTGCAAAACGACACGATGGATAAGCTCGTCGCCCTGTGCAAGGGCCGCGGCTTCGTGTTCCCCGGCTCCGAAATCTACGGCGGTCTGGCCAACTCGTGGGATTACGGCCCGCTGGGCGTTGAGTTCAAGAACAACGTCAAGCGCGCGTGGTGGAAGAAGTTCGTGCAGGAGAGCAAGTACAACGTCGGCATCGACTGCGCGATTCTGATGAACCGTCAGGTTTGGGTGGCGAGCGGCCACGTCGGCAACTTCAACGACCCGCTGATGGATTGCAAGGCCTGCAAGGCGCGCTTCCGCGCGGATAAGCTGATCGAGGACTGGGCGAAGGCCAACGGTCAGGAGATCGAGGCGGACGGCTGGACGAACGAGCAGCTCGAAAGCTTCATCGAGGAGAAGCAGATTCCCTGCCCGACCTGCGGCAAGCACGATTTCACCGGCATCCGCAAGTTCAACATGATGTTCAAGACCCATCAGGGCGTGACCGAGGACGCGAGCAACGAGATCTATCTGCGCCCGGAGACCGCGCAGGGCATCTTCGTCAACTTCCCGAACGTCGCCCGCACGACCCGCCGCAAGCTGCCGTTCGGCGTCTGCCAGGTCGGCAAGAGCTTCCGCAACGAGATTACGCCGGGCAACTTCATCTTCCGCATCCGCGAGTTCGAGCAGATGGAGCTGGAGTTCTTCTGCATGCCGGGCACGGATCTGGAGTGGTTCAGCTACTGGCGCACCTACTGCCACGAGTGGCTCAAGGGCCTGGGCATCAAGGACGAGCACCTGCGCCTGCGCGACCACAAGCCGGAGGAGCTGGCGCATTACTCCAAGGCGACGACGGACTTTGAATACCTCTTCCCGTTCGGCTGGGGCGAGCTCTGGGGCGTGGCCGACCGCACGGATTTCGACCTGAAGGCGCACCAGACGACCTCCGGCAAGAGCATGGAATACCTCAACCCGACCACGGGCGAGAAGGTCATTCCGTATGTCATCGAGCCGTCCCTCGGCGCGGATCGCGCGGCGCTGGCCTTCCTTTGCGAGGCCTACGAGGAGCAGGCGCTGGAGGGCGGCGACACCCGCGTCGTCATGCACTTCCATCCGGCGCTCGCGCCGTACAAGTGCGCCGTGCTGCCGCTGCAAAAGAACAAGTGCGGCGAGAAGGCCGGCGAAATCCATGACATGCTGAGCAAGCATTTCATGGTGGATTACGACGAGACCGGCTCCATCGGCAAGCGCTATCGCCGTCAGGACGAAATCGGCACGCCGATGTGCATCACCGTCGATTTCGACACGTTGGAGACCGGCGTTGTCACCGTGCGCGACCGCGACACCATGGAGCAGGATCACGTGCACGTGGACGAGCTGGTGGCCTACATCCAGAAGAAAATCGAATATTAAACCCGGATATTCAGCGGAGGAACGGATGGATCGTTTCCTCCGCTTTTGTCCTTTGGGAATTGTGCGCTTTGCGCGTGTGAGGCTTGTATTTGCCGCCGGAGCATGATAAAATAATCCTGTATGACTATAAACGCAGTTTGCCCGAGCGGCAGTTAAAGGAGCAATCATTTTGGCAACAACAGTTGGGCTGATCTCTCTGGGATGCAGCAAAAATCGCGTCGATTCCGAGCAGATGCTCGCGGTGCTCAAGGAGCACGGCTATCAGATCGTTTCCGACCCGTCGCGGGCGGAGGTCATCATCGTCAACACCTGCGGCTTCATCCAGTCCGCGAAGGAAGAAGCCATCTCCACGCTGTTTGAAATGGCGGGCTACAAGCAGACGGGCTGCTGCCGCCTGCTGGTGGCGACGGGCTGCTTCGCGCAGCGCTACCCGGAGGCCATCCGCGAGGAAATGCCCGAGGTGGACGTGATTATGGGCGTGAACGACTATCAAAAGCTCGATCAGGCCATTCAGGAGGCCGCAAAGGGCGGCCGCCCCGTTTACACCGACGACGACGGAAAGTTCCACGAATTTGGCCGCGTGCTGACCACGCCGAAATACAGCGCCTACATCCGCATCGGCGAGGGATGCGACAACTGGTGCTCGTATTGCGCGATTCCGATGATCCGCGGCGGCTACCGCAGCCGCCCGAAGGCGGATATTTTGGCCGAGGTCAGGAAGCTGGCGGCGCAGGGCGTCAAGGAATTTACGCTCATCGCGCAGGACACGACGCGCTACGGCACGGACGACGGCGGCGAGAGCCAGCTGCCGCAGCTGATCGAGGAAATCGCCGCGATTCCCGGCGTGGAATGGCTGCGCGCGCTGTACTGCTATCCCGAGCGCGTGGATGAGCGCCTGCTGGATACGATGAAGCGCCTGCCGAACGTCTGCGATTACCTCGATCTGCCGATGCAGCACATCAGCCAGCATATTCTGACCGATATGAACCGCACGGACACCAGCGCGCACATCCGCGAGGTCTGCCGCATGTTCAAGGAGCGCGGCATGATGCTGCGCACGACGCTGATGGTCGGCTTCCCCGGCGAAACGGAGGAAGATTTTGACGAGCTGATGGATTTCGTGAAGGAAATCAAGTTCGACCGCATGGGCGCGTTCATGTTCTGCCCGGAGGACGGCACGCGCGCGGCGGAAATGCCCGACCAGATTCCCGAAGAGGTGAAGCAGGAGCGCTATGACCGGCTGATGACGCTCCAGCACGGCGTTTCGCTGGCGCAGAACAAGGCGCGCGTGGGCACGACCTGCCGCGTTCTGGTGGAAAAAAAGCGCGGCAGCCGCTATGTCGGCCGCAGCGAATACGAAGCGCCGGAGACGGACGGCAGCATCTTCTTCGGCTCGGAGGAGCCGTGCGAGATCGGTTCGTTTGTGAACGTGAAGATCACGGCCGCGAAGGCGTATGACCTGATGGGTGAGCGCGTATGAAAAAGTTTGTGGAGACGCTGAAACAGACGGGGCGGGCGATTCGCGCGATGAATCTGCCCAACAAGCTGACGCTGCTGCGCGTGGCGCTGGTGCCGCTGTATTTGGTGCTGCTGTGGTTCTTTGACAACGACAAGTCGATGCAGATTTGGCCGCTGCTGGTGTTTGTCGCCGCTTCGCTGACGGATATGCTCGACGGGCGCATCGCGCGCTCGCGCAACCTGATTACGAATTTCGGCAAGTTCATGGATCCGATTGCCGACAAGCTGCTGACGCACACGGCGTTTATCATGCTGACGGCCATCGGGCGGCTGAACGTGACGGCCTGCATCATCTTCATCGCGCGGGAATTTGTCGTCTCCGGCCTGCGGCTGTGCGCCGTGGAGCAGGGACACGTCATTGCGGCGGGCATGAGCGGCAAGATCAAGACCGTGCTGCAAATGATGCTGGTGGTCGTGCTGACGATCACGGGCGAGGGGCTTCTGCCCGCGTTGCTGACGATTGCCGCGTCGGTGATGACGCTGTACTCGATGTGTGAATACGTTTGGCAGAACCGTTCGGTTCTGGGAGGCGCGAAGTGATCGCGGAGATTGTGGCCATCGGCACGGAGCTGCTGATGGGGCAGATTGCGGACAGCGACGCGCAGATGCTCTCGCGCGAATTGCAGAGCCTCGGCATCGCGGTGTACCACCATCAGGTGGTGGGCGACAACCCGCAGCGGATGCGTGAGGCGCTGGCGCTGGCGCTTTCCAGAAGCGATTTGGTCATCACGACGGGCGGCCTCGGGCCGACGCAGGACGACCTGAGCAAGGAAATTGCCGCCGAGCTGCTGGGGCTTCCGATGGAATTTGACCCCGAAAGCTGGGACGCAATCGGCCGGTATTTCGAAAAAATCGGGCGCGTCTGCCCGATGAACAACCGCAAGCAGGCCATGTTCGCCAAGGGCTGCACGATTCTGCCCAACGCATGCGGAACCGCGCCCGGCTGCATGATCGAAAAGGACGGAAAAATCGTCGTCCAGCTCCCCGGCCCGCCGCACGAGATGGCGGATATGTTCGGCCGGCAGGTTTACGGCAGGCTGGCGAAAAAGACCGGCGGCTGCATCGCCTCGCGGTTCATCCGCATTTACGGCATGGGCGAATCGCAGGTGGCGCAGACGTGCGCGAGGTGGATTGAAAACGGCGAGGGTGTGACCGTCGCGCCGTATTGCGCGCTGGGCGAGTGTCAGCTCCGCGTGACGGCGCGCGGCAGGGACGAGGACGAGGCGCTGCGGCAGGTCGAGCCTGTGGTGGACGCGATCTGCGGCGTGCTGGGCGACTGCGTTTACGACGTGACCGAGACGAGCGAGGGCTCCATGCAGGAGGCGGCGGGGCGCGCGCTGGTGGCGCGGCGGCTGACCGTTTCGACGGCGGAGAGCTGCACGGGCGGCATGGTCGCGGCGAGCCTGGTGGATTATCCCGGCATTTCCGAATGTCTGTATGAGGCGCATGTGACCTACGCCAACGAGGCGAAGGTGAAATACTGCGGCGTGAAGCCGGAGACGCTGGCGGCGTTCGGCGCGGTCAGCGAGCAGACGGCGTTTGAAATGGCGAGCGGCCTGCGCGAAAGAAGCGGCGCGGACATCGCCGTGGCGACGACCGGCATCGCAGGGCCGGGCGGCGGGACGAAGGAAAAGCCCGTCGGGCTGGTATATGTCGCCTGCGCGGACAGGCACGGCGTGACGGTTGAGCGGCTGCAGCTCGGCGGCGGCCGCGCGCGGGTGCGCAGGCTGGCGACGCTCAAGGCGCTGGACATGGTGCGCCGCGCGGCGATAAGAGGGTAAAAACAGGAGGGGCAATATGGCAAGCGATAAGGGCAAAAAATCCGCAAAGACGGTCACGGCGATTCCGGCGAACGACGACGGCACCGAAAAAAAGCGCGCGCTGGATATCGCGCTGGCCGGCATTGAAAAGCAATTCGGCAAGGGCGCGGTCATCCGCATGGGCGAGCGCGCCGTGCGCGATATTCAGGTGATTCCGACGGGCTGTCTGGATTTGGATATGGCGCTGGGCGTGGGCGGCGTGCCGCGCGGCCGCGTGGTGGAGATCTACGGCCCGGAATCCTCCGGCAAGACGACCGTCGCGCTGCACATCGTCGCGGAGGCGCAGAAGATGGGCGGCGTGGCCGCGTTCATCGACGCGGAGCACGCGCTCGACCCCGTCTATGCGCGCAAGCTGGGCGTGGACGTCGATCAGCTGTACGTCTCTCAGCCGGACACCGGCGAGCAGGCGCTGGAAATCTGCGAGGCGTTGGTTCGCTCCGGCGCGATTGACGTCGTGGTCATCGACTCGGTGGCGGCGCTCGTGCCGAAGGCCGAAATCGACGGCGAGATGGGCGATTCGTTCGTCGGCCTGCAGGCGCGCCTGATGAGCCAGGCGCTGCGCAAGCTGACCGGCATCATCAACAAGACGAACTCGACCTGCATCTTCATCAACCAGCTTCGCGAGAAGGTCGGCGTGATGTACGGCAATCCGGAGACGACGCCGGGCGGCCGCGCGCTCAAGTTCTATGCGTCCGTGCGCATCGACATCCGCCGCGGCGAGCAGCTCAAGGACGGCACAACCGTCGTCGGCAACCGCACGAAGGCGAAGATTGTCAAGAACAAGGTCGCGCCGCCGTTCAGAACCGCAGAGTTCGATATTCTCTACGGCGAGGGCATCAGTAAGGAAGGCAGCCTGCTGGACAACGCGGTTGCGCTGGATATCATCCACAAATCCGGCGCGTGGTTCTCCTACGGCGACCAGCGCATCGGTCAGGGACGCGAGAACACCCGCAAGTTCCTCAAGGAGAACGCGGAAATCGCCGCGGAAATCGACAAGCTCGTTCGCGCCGAGCTGATGGGCAAGGATGCGCCCGTCGTGCAGAGCGCGGCGGATGACGACGAGAGGCCGACGGACGACGGCATGGACGATCTGCCGAACCTCGACGACGAGGAATAAGCAAGATGACCCGCCTTGAAATCAAGGCGGGTTTCATGCTATACTATATACGATTTTGACAGACTTTGAAACGACGCGACGAACAGGAAGGATACCATGAAGCAGGAAAAGCTGGAAGACCGATTGCAGATGCGCAGGCTGACGGTGGACGATACCGCGCAGTATAACGCGCTGCTCCGTTATGCGTTTCAGGTGACGGACAGCGAGCTGGCCTCGCTGGGCTGGAACCAGAAGGAAATGGAGCGCAGCAAAAAACCCGTGCTCAAAAAGACGGAGTCGTTCGGCTGGTTTGACGGGGAAAAGCTGGCTTCGCAGATCAGCGTCTACCCGATGCAGGTCAATCTGTTCGGCACGATGTACAACATGGGCGGCGTGACCGGCGTGGCGACCTATCCGGAATACATGGGGCACGGGCTGATGGCGCACCTGATGAAAAAAGCGCTTGATAACATGCGCGAAAACCACCAGTGCGTGTCGATGCTCTTCCCGTACCTGATTCCGTATTACCGCAAAAAGGGCTGGGAAATCGTTTCGGATAAGATGACCTACACCATCAAGGATACGCAGCTGCCCAAGCACCGCAAGGTCGGCGGTATGGTCGAGCGCGTGGACATCGACAGCGAGGATGTGCACCGGGTGCACGACGCATTCTCCGCGATGCGCCACGGCGCGCTCAAGCGCAACGAGCTGGAGTGGGAGGAATACTGGCGGTGGGAGGCAGACGACGTGCTTGTCGCCGTGTATTACGACGCGAACGAGAAGCCGACCGGCTACCTCGTCTACTACATCGCCAACGACGTGTTCCGCATCAAGGAGCTGGTGTACGTCAATCAGGAGGCGCGCCACGGCCTGTGGAACTATATCTCCGCGCACTTTTCGATGATCGAAAAGGTGGTCGGCAACAACTACACCAACGAGCCGATGGCGTTCCTGCTGGAGGACAGCGAAATTCAGGAGGAGATCGAGCCGTATATCATGGCGCGCATCGTCGATTTCGAGGAGTTTATCCGGCAGTATCCGTTTGATATCATCTCCATCCACGACGATCTGCATTTCATTATCGAAGACCCGATCATGGAATGCAACTGCGGCGATTTCTCCCTGCGCTGGGACGCGGCGGGCAACACCATTCTGGAGCGCGGCGGCACGCGCGGCGAAACCGTCCGCTGCGACATTCAGACGCTGACGGCCATGTTCTACGGCTACAAGCGGCCGACCTACCTCAAGCGCGTCGAGCGGCTGCAGGCCAACGACACCGCCGTGCGCATTTTGGAGGATATCATCCCCATCGAGCAGCCGTATTTCTCGGATTATTTCTAAGAGTGAGGCGTTACAACCATGCAAAACGAAGCGGTCGCGCTTCTTCGCTGCCCGATCTGTTCGGGCAGTTTTCATCAGGAGGGCAAAAGCCTGCTCTGCGGCAAGCGCCATTGCTACGACATCGCCAAGCAGGGGCACGTCAATTTCGCGCCGAACGCCAAGCCGTCCTTTTACAAAAAGGAGCTGTTTGAGAGCCGCGCGAGGGCGTTTGAGGCGGGCGTTTTTGCGCCGGTTGCCGCCGCCGTCGGCGAGGCGCTGGAAAAATATGTGCGCGCCGAGCGCCCTGTCGTGGCGGACGCGGGATGCGGCGAGGGATACTATCTGCGGAGCGTCTGCCCGGAGAGGGACATGATCCGAATCGGGTTTGATCTGTCGAAGGAGGCCGTTCTGCTGGCGGCGAAGGGCGACAGGCGCTCGACGTATTTCGTCGGCGATTTGGCCAACATACCGTTGGCGGACGGCTGCTGCGACGCGGTGCTCGACGTGTTTACGCCGGCGAACTACGCGCAGTTCGGGCGTATCCTCAAAAAGGACGGCGTGCTCATCAAGCTCGCGCCGAGGCCGGGCTATCTGCGCCAGCTCCGCGAGGCGGCGGGCGGACGGCTGGCGGCCTACGACGGCGCGCCCGTTTCGGATTACGCGCACGCGCATCTGAACGTGCTGGAACAGAGGACGATCACCTATACGATGCCGGTCAGCGGGGCGCTGGCGCTGCATCTGGCGAAAATGACCCCGATGCTCGCCAACATCGACGCGGAGAGCCTTGACCTGAGCGGCGTGACGGAGATCACCGTTGACGAGACGATGATCGTCGGCGCCATCAAACGGGAGGAAGAATCGTGAAGACGTTTTTTATGAATGACTACGGCGAGGGCGCGCATCCGATTGTGATGCAGCGGCTCCTTGAAACCAACATGGAGCACACCTGCGGCTACGGGCTGGATGATTACAGCCTGCGCGCGGCGGACGTGATCCGCGAGAAATGCGGCCAGCCGGGGGCGGCGGTGCACATCATGGTCGGCGGCACGTCGGCCAACAGCATCGCGATTGCGGCGTTCCTGCGCCCCTACGAGGCGGCAATCTGCGCGCCGACGGGGCACATCAACGTGCACGAAACCGGCGCGGTGGAGGCGACGGGGCACAAGGTGCTTCCCTGCGCGGCGAAGGACGGCAAGGTGACGCCGGAGGGCGTGGAGGCCGTTTGCGCGCTGCACACGGACGAGCACATGGTCGCGCCGAGACTGCTCTACATCAGCCAGCCGACGGAAATCGGCACGGTGTATCATCTGGACGAGCTGAAGGCGCTGCGCAGGGTCTGCGACGCGCACGGGCTGATCCTCTTTGTGGACGGCGCGCGGTTGGGCAGCGCGCTGACCAGCCCGGAATGCGACATGACGCTCCGGGATCTGGCGGCGCTGGCGGATTGCTTCTACATCGGCGGCACGAAAAACGGCCTGCTCTTCGGCGAGGCGATGGTGATCGTCAACCCGGCGCTGCAAAAGGATTTCCGCTTTATGATCAAGCACAACGGCGGCATGATCGCCAAGGGGCGGCTCGGCGGCGTGATGTTTTTGGCGGCGCTGGAGCATGACGACTATTTCGCGTGGGCCAGACACGCCAACGAGATGGCCGATCTCATCCGCGCGGGCATGGAGCGCGCGGGGATTCCCTTCTTCCAGCGGACGACGACCAACCAGATTTTCGCCGTGCTGACGGAGGAGCAGAACGCCGCGCTGGCGCTGGATTTCGCTTATGAGCGCTGGGCAACGCTGGATGACGGGCGCGTGGCCGTCCGCTTTGTGACAAGCTGGGCGACGACGGCGGAGGATTGCCGGAAACTCGTCTCTGCGCTGGAGGCGATGGCCTGATGGCGCGCGAGGGGCGGTCCCATGTGCGCAAGAGAAAAAAAGGCTGTCTGGTTGGCTGCCTGACGAATCTGCTGCTCGTGCTCGGCGTGGCGGCGCTGCTGTTTGTCGGCGCGCATGTGCTGGGCTTTGTGAAGAGCGACCCGCAGACGGGCGCGCCGACGCTCCGCTTTGACAATCTGCCGGAAATCAAGCTCGGCGACTTTGATCTGAGCAAAATCGAGCTGCCGGACGTTTCGAAGCTGACGGAGAAGCTGCCCAAGTGGGCATACGGCGTGAATCCCAACGGGCTGACGATCAAGACGCTGCGCGCGGGCGACGGCGAGGCGGTTTTTGTCTGCGCGGACGGATACACCATGCTCGTCGGCGCGGGCAGCGGAACGGGCGCGGCGCTCTGCGGCCAGCTTCTGCTTTGCGGCGTGAACCACCTGAGCGCGGCGGTTGCGATGGGCTCGGAGGATGAACAGCTCGGCGCGATGAAAATGGCGCTGGGGCTGACGCGGCCGGATTATCTCTTTGTGCCGCCGACGCAGACGAAGGGCAAGGCCTACGCGCAGATGATCGACGCGGCGGAAAAGCGGGGGACGCAGATCGTCTCCGCGACGCAGAACATGGCCTTTACCCTCGGGCGGGCGCGCGTGACCTTCATCGGCCCGGCGCGGACGCAGCACACGGACAGCCGCGACGACGGGCTGACGCTGCGCATCGACTACGGGGAGACGAGCGCCGTGGTGACGGGCTGCATCACCGCGAGCGGCGAAAAGGAGATCGTCGCCTCCGGCGCGGCGGTCAAGTGCGACGCGCTGATCGCCTCGCGCGGGGGCAGCGAAGCGGCAACCTGCACCGAATGGGTGGAGGCAGCCAAGCCGGGCGTTGCGTTTGTCACGGGGAAAAACCCCGCCAACAGCGTGCGCATTCGGCTGCAAAAGGCCGGGGCGACGGTTTACGCCGCGAAGGAAAACGGCGTGATGACGCTCTATTCGGACGGACAGAAGATCACGGTTCAGCCGTAAACATGCGAAAGACCCTGCCGGGCGGCGTCCAATGCCCGACAGGGTCTTTCTGTTAAGAAACAGGGAGAAAATAGGGGGGAGGAGTGATCCTCGCTCGATTGGGTTGCGCTCAAGCGGGGCGCACACCTGGCAGGTGCGTCAAGCCTGCAAGGCTGCGGAGAGGCGCGTCAAACCTCATCCGCCATTTTGTTCAGGGAGGTGTTAGTTATCTCTAACAACAAGGCCATTATACAGGATATTGAGCGGCTTGTCAAGAGAAAAATTGAAAGTATTCCGCTGGGAATTGTATAGAATTGGCTACGTTATATATGAGCTGGGATAAAAGGAAAAATCATCATTTTTGTTAGATCTGAAACGTTTCCTTTGTGCATTGGTAAGTTGAAAAAAAACAAGGAAGAGTGGTAGAATAAAATAGAGAAGAAATCGGTATATATCTCCCACTATGGGAAGTATATGCGGCTTTCAATGGAAAGATGAAAAAAAGATCGGCGAAAGGGGCATGTCGATATGAAAAATAAAAGAAGAATTTTTGCATGGATGCTGTGCCTGGTGTTGCTGGGCGCAGCGTCTCCGATGCGCGTGAACGCGGAGGATGAGCAGCAGAGCGAAGGAATCGTTTTGTATGAAGAAGGCGGAAAGCCCGAATACACCGAAGCTGAAGCGGAATCTGAAGTTTACAGCGAGACGGAAACGCCGATTGAGACGGAAGAGGCTGAAGAAGAGCCGGAAGCCACGGAAGAACCGGAAGTCGTGGAAGAGCCGGAAGAGCCGGAAGCCACGGAAGAACCGGAAGCGACGGAGGAGCCGGAAGATACGGCGACGCCCGAACCTACGGCAACGGTTGAGCCGACGGCAACGCCTGAACCTACGGCGACGGTTGAGCCGACAGTGACGCCCGAACCCACGTCCACGCCTGAGCCGGAGGAGCAAATCGAAACAATCGACTGGGCGCAGCTCAGACTGGACGGAAACGGCGATTCGGCGCGGCTGGTGATCGGCGTGAACAACGCGGACGGCGTGCGGCTGGAGCCGTTTGCGGTAGCCATCGGCGGCGACACGGACGCGTGGCAGGCGGATGATTTCTGGATGGACGGCGCTTCCCTCAGTTGGGAAAACGGCGAAATCGTTCTGTGGGTCTACGACGGCGTGGCGCAGGGCGGCGAGGTGCTTTGCGGCGGCCGTCGGCTGACACTGACGCTGAGCCGAAACGGCGATGCGGAAACGATGCTCACCCTTGCGGCGCTGGACGGCGACGGCAACGAGCTGGATCTGCGCAACAGCGGCGACGGCAGAATCAAATTGCAGGCGCATTGGGATGCGAAGGTCGTCCGGCAGCCGGTGCAGATTGAGACGGAACTGATCAGCAACGGAAGCGACGGTCTGGCTTATGGCGACACGCTGGAAATGACTGCCGTGGTCAACGTCCAGCCGACGGATGCGAAGTGGTCGATCCGCTGGCAGTACAGTCAGGACGGCGAACACTTTGAAGACGTTGAAGGCGCAAACGAGATGCGCTATGCGGTAAAGCTCGACAAAATCAACGCGCAATATTACTGGCGCTTTGTGGTATCGGTTGAAGACTGAGCGACATGTTTTTGGAGGACAGGATGGAAAGGATGAACCATCTGAAAAGGGTTATGGCTTGGGTGATGACGGCCGCGATGCTCGTCAGCTCTTGCCCGACGACGGCGATTGCCGATGAAGTGGTCAGCCAGGTGCAGAAGCCGGTTGCGCAGACCCTCAGAAGCGGCGAAACGTATGGCTCTTTGCAGGAAGCCTATGAAGCCGAGTTTGAAACGACGACGGACGAAACGCACATGTCTTTCGCCGACCGCGTTCGGGATGTCGAAAAGAATGGAAAAGATACCTTGATTTACGCAAACCTGCGTCCGGCGCAGAACGAGGCGCAGTGGAAGACGGGCGAGGTCGTCCCCTTTACATTGAGCATGACCTTCCAGCTCGCCACGAACCTGACCGCATACAGGGCGTTTGACCTGAATTCGATGACGTTCGACGAGTACACTCAATATCGCCCGTTCGATTCCTACGACGATATCAAGCTGCAAATCAGCGCGCCCGGCAATCTGCGGATTTCCGCGACCGATAACGGAGGTTGGACGAATACGCTGAACGTTGACAGCGTCCAAAGCGTCGTTCCTGCGGACGGCAGCAACGCCGTGACGCTGAATTATACGTTCTTTGGCCGCATGATCGATAACGGTGTACATGCCGACGGCGATCTCATCACGCCGACGGTTTCACTCTCCGCGTCGATCACGCCGAAGATGCACTACTATGACAAAAACGGCGAAGAGAAAGTTTACGCCGGTACGCCGATTGACTATCGGGCAACGATCCGCACGAACGCCTTCCGGAATGCGGCGGAAGCAAAGACGTGGGATGTGCAGAACGAGGCCGTGAAGCACACGGTAAACGGCGACGAGGTAACCTTCACCTATCAGGTGCGCACGGGCGCGCTGGGAACGCAGGGCGAGATTCTGCGCCAGAACAGCGACTACGTGGATCATGGCGTGCTCGATCTTTCCGGCTATACGCTCCAGGAAACGATTCAGCCGGTTGCGGGAAAGAATGGCGCGAAGGTCTATCCGAAGCAGGCCACAGTGACACTTGGAGACAGCGCCTACACCTGCGATATTGTGGAAAACGAGGATGGCACGCGCAGCCTCGTAATGCCCGCAAACGGAGGAAACACGATCCACAACACGGCGGCGCTGGACGGCGATAATACCGCTCATCCGTCGGTCTATGCGTACAACAATTACACGGTCAACCTGATCTATGACAGGGCGGACTTTGAGCTGGACTGCGACGACGAACGGCTGGCTGACGCCGCCTTTAAGGGTTTGGGCGTCACGCTGGATTCGACGCTGAACTACACGGTTTACGGCGACAGCGATGAAAAGAAGGCCGACAGCAGCGAAATGCTGTATTATCATTTCGTGCGTCAGGGCGGCTACATTCTGCCGGAACAGTATGTGAAGCTGGCGGCAGATGTAGCGGACAGAACGGTCTATTCGGGCAGCGATGCGGTCTTTGCGATTTATAAGGCCAGCGAAGTGACGCACAACGAAAAGGGCGAGCTGGTGCTTGGCGAGAACGCGAAGCTTTCCGACCGGATCGGCGCGTTTAAGACGAGCCGGGAACTGCCCGAAGGCGACTATTATGTGGTGCGCACGGGGATGGAAGCGGGCTATACCAACGTCAAGCCGGGCGACCAGACGATCAAAATCGGCGAGGCGTCCTATCCGTATCAGCCTGTGGCGGTGACGGCCGGAACGAAAGAAAACGCGGTGAAAGCCGAGTTCGAGGATTACAACGCGCAGAACGGCCAGTTTATCCTCGAAAAGATGTTCTATGCGCCGGACGGCACGCAAGATACAAACTCCAGCCTTTCCGCGGAGTTTACGCTGACCGCGAAGAACGGCCGCACCTACACGGTGAAGGTCGAAAACGGAAAACCGACCACGGTTTATCTGCCCGCGGATACCTATACGATGAAAGAAACAGGCGTATCCGACGGTTTTGCCAAGGCGGCCGACAGGATTGTCGTCATCAAGGCGGGCAGTCAGACGCGGATGACGGGCGACGACGCCGTGAAGAACTATTCGACGGATGGTCTGCTGAACCTGAAAGCCTATCTGCGCGAGTATGAGCGGGGCAAAAATCTGGAAGCGGATCAAAGCCATTACACGGTGACCATCACGCGCGACGACGAGACGGAGCCGGTGAAGCAGACGACGCTGGATGAGGCGGAATCCGTCTATCTGCCGAGATTCGACGGGGACGGGCGCCTCATCACCTACCGCGTGAAGGTGGAGAGCAACGAACAGACGGACGGTCTGTTTTACGCGAGCAGCAAGAACGGCGAGGAGGAGAAGCCCGAAGCGGAGATTCAGATCACCTTTACGGACGACGCGAGAATCCAGAACGCCGACTATTTCTTCATCAAGCAGCAGGAGCTAACCATCACGAAGCGGCTTGTCGATGTGAGCGGCCTGAACAAAGAACAAACGTGGACGATCACGGTTCAGGCTGCCTGCGAAGCGGGCGACGCGCTGCCGAGCCAGACGGTTGAACTGACGACCGACGGCGAACAGAACGAGGTAAGCCAGACCCTTTCGCTGCGCGGCTGGGACGAAAACGGCCATGTGGTGACCTATACCGTCGACGAAACGGCGCCAGAAGGCTATGCGGTGACGTACAGCGAGGAGAGCGTGACGCTGGACGACGGTACGGACAAGACGATCACCGTCACCAACACGCGTCAGGTCGGCAAGACGACCTTCACCAAAGAAGGCAGTGACAACGCGACACTGCCCGGCGCGGTTTATGCCGTGCTGACCCGGAAAGCGGATGGCACGACCTATCTGGTCGGGCGGACGCTGACGGACGGCGTGCTGACGGAAAAGACGGCGGCCATTGTGGATGAAGCGGGGCGCTTGACCCAGCCCGAAAATGTGGCGGACGCGTATCGTTTCACGACGGACGCGGACGGCAGAATCGAACTGGTGCTCCCGGTGGAGGAAGGAACTTCCTATTATTTGCAGGAGCTGGTCGCACCGGAGAACTACTATTTGAATACGGAACTCGTTTGGCTGACGGTTGCGGCGGGCGACGACAGCCAGAAGGCCAGACAGGTGGACCAGCGGAAGTATCAGCTTAAGGTGACCAAAGATTTCCCGGACGAGGTGGCGAACGGCAGCTTTGCGACGTTTACCCTGTACGACGAGAGCATGCGGCAGGTCGGTGAGACGGTCACGGTGCGCAAGCCGGATCAGGCGGTCGGTGTGTTCACCATCCCGGCTTACGGCACGTACTTTGTCAGGGAAACGGCGGTTTCCGGCGACATGATGCTCAACGACAGCGTCTTTGGGCCGCTGACGTATAGCGAGACGGATCGGGCGGACAATCTGACTGTTCCCAACAAGGCGAACGTCGGCAGCCTGACGGTTGAGCTGCGCGACGAGAAGAAGGAAAAGCTGGGCACGAAGCCCACGGCCATCGATTATGTGAACGCGGCGGATCTAGCGAAGTTCACGGTCTCGGTGGACGCGTCGAACCTCGCGGAGGACAGCTATGCCTATCGGGCGCTGCTGAAAACCGGCTTTGTGCTCGACGAAACGACGAACACGCTGGTTTACATGGGCGAAAAGGGCGCAAGCCAGGCGTTTGAGCTGTCCAGCCTGCCGATTTACGGCGATCCGAACGACAAAACCACGGCGCTGACGTACACGGTGAAGCAGGAGCAGGCGGCGCAGAGGTATTTCAAGGCGGAAGACGGGCAGCAGTTCAAGCTGGACGAAAATGCCAGCCAGACGCTGACGTTTGAAAATGAGCCGAAGGCCGCTCTCAACGTCAGCCTGCACTACCGGAAGGAATATGAGCTGGAGCGCGGCAACGCGCCGGAGTATCCGCTGACGGGCGCGACGATGACGCTCTACGAAGTGAAGAACGACGGCACGCTTGAACAGGTTGAGTCGTTCAACATGACGAACCCGACTGCGACGATCTCCGATCTGCACGGCCTCAAGCACTATGTGCTCGTGGAAACGAAAGTTCCGGACGGATACTGCGCCTATGAATCCAAAGATCCGGATCATGCGCACAGCGACAACGCGGCGTACAACAGAGAGCCGCCGCGCGATTATCAGGATGTGCTGGGTAACTTCAAATATGTTGAATTGACGGGCGAAGAGACCGATAATCAGAACGACAGTCAGAGCAGCATCACCAATTACAAGGACTATGTGCAGCTGAAGCTGAACAAGATCGGCTACACGGTTCAGTTTGAAGACGGCGCGACGGAAGGCGTTGTCGTCGGCGAGCCGCAGCCGCTGGATTACTGCCAGTTTGAGGTTTACGCCATCCGCACGAGCGACCTGACGGAAAGGCAGCGCGACCTGCTGGCCCGCAACAGCGCGTTTACAGCGCCGCAGGCGGGAAAGACGGTGGAAAAAGGCACATATACTGGCTCGGAAGCGGAGCTGGAAGCTATTTTCACCGCCGAACCGCAGAAGAGCAAACTGATTACTGACGGAATCACCTATGAAACCGGCGCGAGCGGCATGGGCACGGGCGCGTTTATGACGGACGCTTTTGAGCTGGGCGACGACGTCGGCAAATATACCTTCCTGTTCCGGGAGGTGAAGATCAACCACGCAGGCGGCTATCAGAAGGTCTACGGCGGCGTGTGGTCTGCTGCGGCAACAGAGGTCAATGCCGTGACGGAAGTGAACGCATACAACGAGGCCGATGTGCTGAGCGGCGGGGAGACCGAGTTCAATGGTCTGTTCCAAGTGAAGCTGGATAAGGAATACTGGCCGTCCACCGAAGCGAAGGACAACAACCGGGTCGACGAGCTTAAGCCGCTGGCGGGCGTGACCTTTGAACTCCTGCTTGCGCGCAAAAACGAGAACGGCCTGTTGGAGGCCGTCACGGGCGACGGCGCGTTCAGCACAGAATTTGTCACAGGCTGCGAGAGCGGCATGAGCGCGGGCTACGGCGTGAGCATCACCGTTTCGCTGGAGACGCTCTATACGAAAAACGGCGGCAAGGACAATCCGGATAACCCGGTGAAGCTGGACAAGGATGAAAACGGACAACCCTTCTACGAGGCCGATTTCATCCTCCGCGAGAAGGATTACCCGATTAACATGGTTTATATGCAGGAGCGGTATGCCCTGCATGTGAAGGCTGTCCAGAATGCGCAGGGTGCGGATTACGTGACGGTTGTAGACGATTATCTGAACAAAGACGGACAGCGCAACTCCATCAAGAACATCCTCGGCGAGATGACCTATCTGACGGTCGCCAAGTATGTGGACGGCGTGCGCTATTACGGCGGAGAGGGAAGCACGGATGCGGTTTACACCATCACGGATGCAAAAGGCAAGGTGTATACCCGTGTCACGCTGAACAACGCGAACCATTATGAGACGACGGTGCAGCTGCCGCGCGAGACGACGTTCACGATTGAAGAGATAACCGCGCCGGAAATCGAGGGCGTGCAGACCGACAAGAGCGGTTTTGTGTTTGACGGCGAGAAGGTGAACGGCACGTCGGCCAACCGACTGACGTTCACCACGCGCGAGTACAAGAGCCAGATTGCCGTCTGCTCCACGAATACGCGTTTCCATTCGCTGACCGTCATCAAGCGGGACGCGGATGAAAAGCGGGTCAAGGGCGCGCCGATTCAGATTGGTTATTCCGATGGCGAGAGCAAGGTTCTGAGCAGCGACGAAAGCAAGCTGGCGGACACGCAACAGAACACGAACGAAAAGGGCGAGGTCATTTTCAGCCTGCCGATCTGGGATTATCGCACGAGCGAGGCGGGCAAATATCCGAAGGCCGAGTACGCGATTGCCGAGACGCTGGATGAAACGCCGGTGGCTAAATACTGGAATCCGAACGCTGTGGTCAACCAGTATTTCAAGCTGCTCAACGGCGGAAAGCTGACGATCGCGGGCGCGGACGTTAAGGCTGACAAACCGATTACGGTTTACAACCCGGCGACGACGAGCGTCACCATTCACAAGGTCAGCGATCGGAGCGGCGAGACGACGGATTTGAAGCCGATTGCGGCGTATTTTGCCCTGTATTTCTGCCCGTTCAAATCGCAGAACGAGTTCGAGGGCAACGAGGGCAAATTGAACTATCCGAAGAGCGGCTATGTGTATCTGCCGCATACGGGCACAACGAACGCCAAAACGGGCGAAATCACGTTTAAAGGCCTGTATTCCGGCTGGTATTTGCTGGTCGAGACGATTCCGCAGGGACAGGTGAACGCGGGGCAGCTGTTTACGACGTGGTTCCGCGTCATCTGCGACGAGGATTACGAGCATCTGGACAAGAGCGGGAAGCGCAAGAGCTACACGAGCGAAGTTCAGCTCCTCGCTTCCGAAACGCTCGCGGGCCGCCGGAACGAGAACAACAGCGTGACGATCACCGATCACACCATCAATGTGACCAACACGCCGCGCGCGTATCTGGAAATCACCAAGACGTTTGAGCCTTCTGAGACGCAGAGAATCCCGAAAAGCGTCGCCTTCTATGTCTATAAGAAGGGGACGACGGAAGCGGCCGAGCTGGAAATGCGCGTCTATGCCAATGGAACCGAAAGCTGGCAGAAGGTGGCGCAGCCGATTACGCTCGGCGGCTTCACCGAGAATGAACGGAGTCAGTCCGTCGTCGTGCGGCTCGATCCGGGCGAATACACCGTTGTGGAAAGCACGGACGAAAGCGCGGGCTACTGGTTCGCCAAGTCCGCGGCCTATCTGAATGGAAAACCGGAGACGCCGGTTTACAACGGCACGACCGTCGCGAACGGCCGGATCATCAGCAGCCGGAACGTGACCGTCACGCGTTACAACGCGATGGACGTTCAGCGCCAGATGAAGGTTGACTTTGTCAACGTCGGCACGCTGATGGCGGGTCAGATTGAGAAGACCAAATGTCTGAGCGAAAGCGAAACGCCGACTGCGCTGGAAAACTGCTCCTTCTCGCTGTATACGCGGGACAAGCAGAACAATAAGCGCTATTATGTGGGGCGTGAAAGCGGCACGCCGTTTGGCGACTGGACGGGCACGCGTGAAAACGCGGCGCGCTTCAAATCCGGCGCGGACGGCATGGTGCAGCTGAACGAAGTTTATGCGCCGGAAGACGCGATGACGGACGGCGCGTCGTACACCTATTGGGTCGAAGAGATTTCCGCGCCGGATTACAGCTATCAGCTGGCGTATGACGCGAAGATTGATGATTTGGCGGCGGGCAGCGTGGCCAAAACGATTTCGATGGTGAATACGCGCGGCGTATCCATTCAGGTTCGCGTGTTCGGCAGCGTGAGAAGCAACCGCGACGATGATACGCCGGTTGTCGAAGGCGCTGTGCTTCACATCATGAAGAAAGACGCGGAAGGCAAACTGCACGAGGTTCTGCTTAGCGACGGACAGCCGTATCTGTATCAGGAGGTGACCTCCGACGCAAAAGGCGACGTGCTGTTCCCGTATCTGCCGAGGCTCGAAGAGGGCGAGGCGTATGTCGTCTTTGAGCAGCCGGACGCGGGCGCGATCGGCGACGATCCCGACAAGCCGTACCTGAACCCGGTGAGCCGGGGCTACAAGGCCTATTACGATTTCAAAAAGACGGACGCAAACCACAGCAGCACGGCCGAGCAGGATGTTTCCAAGCTTGACGGCGAGGCGGGCTATTATACCGTCGTCACAGGCGAAGAGCTGATGGCCAATCCGAACGAGCTGTTCAGCACGCTGCACTTCAACGCATATAACGAGCCGAAGGGCAGACTGGTGATCCTCAAGCGCGACTATGAAAACAAGAGCGCGCTGGTCGGCGGCGCGAAGTTCAGCGCGGCGGAGAAGGACGGCACGGACGAGAAGCACAGATATGCGTTTGCGAACCTCGAACCGACCGCCGCAGACAGGACGGAAGCGCCGCAGACGCTTGAAATCGGCGAAAAGAAGTATACGCTTGCGAAGGACAGAACGTATTACACGGACGGGGAGTATCGGTATACCTACGTCATCACGTCGTATGTCGAGCGCGGCAAGTACGCTTTTGCGGAAACGACGACTCCGGCGGGCTATATCGAAACCGAGGCTTCGCAGTCCGCAGGCATGCCGTGGCACACGGAGGCAAAAGCGGAGCTGACGAACGAAGGCGGCTTTGCCGCGGCGGCGTTCGCCAACATCCCGAACCGCGATCCGTATCTGGATAAGACCGTTTCGGCGGTCAACGGCGAGGTCGGCGGAAAGCTGGGCAACCTGCAAAACACGCAGGCGGACGGAAGCTGGCAGACGGTGACCTTTGAAATCCGGAAGACGACGAGCGACAGCGGCGCGGCGGACGCGAACGACGCAATCCGCTACCCGATGAGCAGCTTCGTGATTACGGACAACAAGGTCGAATATCAGACGGTGGACGCGCACGGCAATAAGAGCGCCTGGCTCGACGGCGGCGCGGAAACCGTGCAGACGCAGCACTTTGTGGAAAGCGTGACCGTCGGCAAGATGAGCTTTGCGCAGCTGGAGGAGGCCTATGGCACGGCGGCGAAAGGCGACAGAATCTATGCGGATGTTTACGGCATGATCGGCACGCAGGAGACGCTGATTCAGTCGAACATCGACGTGACCGGCAGCGGCGCGGACGTTTCCCTGAAAGCGGAAGACGGCGGCTGCATCTACACGGGCTTCAAGATCGCGTATCATATGCGGGACAGCCGGGATATCCCTGCGGGCCTCAGGCAGGATACGCCGATTGCGGTGACGATGCGCTTCCATCAGGAATCCGGCGAAGCAATCGACCGCGTTTGCGGTGTGCGCAATACGGCGGGCCTCAACCTGGCCTATGCCATCGGCGCGAAGTCGCAGGCGAGCGTCAGCAAGACCTATACGGATGCGGCGAACTGCGATGCGGATTCGTCGATCGGCCTGCCGAAAGCCAAAATCACCAAACAGGTGCAGCGCGCGGAGATTGTGCAGAACCCGAACACGGGCGACTATGTCGTGACCGTGGAAGCGGAAGCCACCAACCCCAAGAGCAAGAGCCTGACGGTGAGCGCGGGTTCCGGCGCGCATTATACGATTATCTTTGAGAATATCAGCGGTCAGGCGGAGAACCTGCCCGCAATCGAGGCGCCGATTCTGGTCGATACGCTGCCGCGTCAGGCCATGGCCGTGAAGGCGGAAGCGACGAGCGACAACGACGCGCTGAAGCTGACGACGACGGTATCCCAGGACGGCTACACGGTTGTGGTCCGGGGCGACGGCCGGCTGGAAGCGGGCCAGAAGATCACCCTGACGGTGGACGCGCTGTTCGTCGGCGAACGCATTCTGGAGCAGATTATCGCGCACAACACGGGCATGGATGCCAACATCGCCTATGCGATGAGCGGCGTGCAGACCGTGAAGAACACGAAGAACCCCTTCGGCGTGCCGTTTGTCGATGATGCGGGCAACGAGATCACCGGCATGGTGAAGCAGCAGCCCGGCGACAGCCAGAGCGGCGAACTGCCCGACTTTGAAGGCCAGCACGGCATTTCGGCGAAGGCTGAGCACAGGTCGGCGGAGCCTTCCGCGCTGACGATTTCCAAGTATGTGGCGGGCACGATTACCGGCAAGAACAAATTTGTCAGCGGATCGAACGTGGCCGTGACCGGCGCAAAGACCGAAAAGGACAACGAAATCAACCGGATCTATTACAGAATTCTGGTGGAGAACCCGTCGCTCTCGCCGGCAGCCAGCGTCGCCGTGATGGACGAACTGCCGCACACGGACGACTGGCGAAACGACAGCAGCACCAGAGATTCCAAATGGGATGTGGCGCTGGAGAGCACGGCCATCAGCGTGACCAAATACGCGGCGGACGGAAGCTCCACGGAACTCAAACCCGGCGAAGATTACACAGTCTACTTCACGCAGAAGAAGATCACGTCTCAGAACCGGGATACCTATAACGACTATTTTGGCGCCGACAACATCAGAAAAAGCTGGGCGAAGAGCATGGCCCCGGCAGATGTCCACGGCTTTGCCGTGATGCTGACCCAGCCGCTGGCGGCCAAGGAGCGCGTGCTGATTGAATACACCTGCTCTGCGCCTGAGGTGACGGATTCTTCCGTTTACTTCACGACGGCAAACAACATTGCGCGGCTCAGCTATGACCAGCACAGCGGCGTGGCGAGCGACGTGGCGCGCGTGGCGATCATTCCGGAGAAAGTATGGCTGGGCAACCGCGTCTGGATCGACTTCAACGGCGACGGCATTCAGTCCGAAGACCTGTCGGTCGAACCGAATTACGCGTACACGGGCGAAGGCAAGCAGCTGACCATGCAGCTCAGCCAGCGGTATAACCGTTACCGCCCGACGACGCAGACGCAGACGATCACCGACGGCAGCTATCAGTTTGACGAGCTGTTTGCGGCGGTGAAGCTTGCCAGCCTGAAAAACGATCCGAATGATTCGGACGGGAACGTTGTGGCGACCAACCTGTCCGGTTCGGAACGCTATACGTATCAGCTTACGCTGAGCGGCATTCCGGAAAGCTTCAGGGTCACAAGGAAGGGCGTGAACAACCCGATCGCCTCCGATGAGGACAGCGATTTCGTGGCCGATGGAAACGGCAGCGCGGCGACCAAGTGGTTCTATCTGCCGGTGCCCACCGAAGAGATGGTGAAGAACAACCAGCTGGGTTATCCGCAGGTGGACGTCGGCCTCGTGCCGGTGCGCGACCTTGAAATCACCAAGAAGGCGGACAACGACGCGGATGTTTCCGATGCGGTGTTCGCGATTTACGGCCCGTATACGACGGAGGAACTCGACAATCTGACCGCGGTTTCGGCGGCGAAGAAGGTCGGCAAGATGACGTCGAGCGGCAATGTGTACAGCTTTGTCAGCACGCAGAGCGCGTATCTGACCTATGCGGACAGCTATCTGGTTGTTGAAACGAGCGCTCCCGCGCCGTATCTGAGCACGGGCGCGACGTTCAGCGGAGAGGGCATTGCGGCGCACGGCGAGGTTGAAATCGGCGGCGAAAAGCACAGCTGCTTCGTGCTGGAAGGCATGAACACGCTGCCCGGCGACTTTAAGGCCGACAGCCGAAAGACCTATCGCGTGAGCGCGACCGATCTGTACAGCGCGGCGGGCACGTATATGCTCACGGCGCAGAAGAAGGTCTTTGCGGAGGGAACGCAGGTTGAGCTGGAGCGGTATGCCAACCTCTTCCGCATCCGGGTCACCAGTCCGGATGACCCGAATCTGACCAAACGCGTTGCCGCGGGCGGAAACGTCACAGTCGAGGAGAACGCGGTCTTTGTGCAGGCGGATGAAAACGGAAAATTCGACCTGACGATGAACTACGCGACCATTCGGGAGACGGGCTGGACACAGCGCGACTGGGAAGGCATGACGTACACCTATCAGATTGAAGAGGTGGATACCGCTTTCGACGGCGTGACCTACGACAAGACGAAGTACACTGTGACCGTGACGCTTGAAGACGACGGACAGGGCCATCTGACCCCGAACGCGAAGATCTCCGGCGGTGAGGACGGAAGCATCGTTTTGAAGAACGAACTGGCGCGCCGCGATCTGACGATTTCCAAGACGACGGCGGGCAACGCGGTTTTGAAAGACGCGTTTACCGTGAAAATCGGACTCAGCCGCAATGATATTGTGCCGGTGGATGGCGATTATCCGATGGATGGCGCGGCGGAGACGAAGCTGACCGTGAAGAACGGCGAAGCGACGCTGAAGATCCGCGACGGCCAGACGGTGACGATCAAAGATATTCCGGTCGGTACGACCTACATCGTCGAGGAGACGGACGAGCGGGCGCAGGGCTACAACATCGACGCAAGCGCCTATACGTCCGGCGGAAGCGGTGTGATAGCCACGGACAAGGAAGCCAACAAGGTTGAACTGAAAAACGTCCGCAACGCCGGTTCGCTTGAGATCCGCAAGAAGATCGAAGGCAAAGATCCGATCAGCGAGCGCGAGTTCAGCTTTACTGCGGCGATCACCTATCCGGCTGGCGTGGATTTGGAGGACGCGGACAATCTGCCGAAGAATCCGGTGGGCAGCCAAATGACCGTTCAAGACCGCACGGTGACGATTAAGGACATCCGGATCGCTGTTTCGCAGACGAAACCCGACGTCAGCGTGACGATTGACAACATCCTCTATGGCGCAAGCTACACGGTAACCGAAAACGACGGCTTCGCGGAGTGGGGCTATGCGGCCTATTACGATGAGGACATGAAGTTTGGCGAGTCTACGCTGAACAGGGTTGTGAACGCCGAAAACCAGACGGCGCTGTTTACCAACGTGCGCAGCGCGGGCAAGCTGAAAATCGGCAAGACCGCGACGGGCACGGGCGTGGGCAAGGGCCTGGCGGCGAATACGGAAACGTATAACGTCAAACTGACGCTGGTAAACGAGACGGTGTCGCTGAACGGCCACGTCGGCCGCTCGAATATGCCGAGCGAGGGCGAAAAGACCACGTATCCGGTGAAGCAGGAGCAGGTCGGCCAGGAGGTGACGCTGAGGCTGAACCTGCATAACGGCGAGGTCGTGACCTTTGAGGACCTGCCGGAAGGGACGAGCTACGCCGTTGTCGAGGACGAACAGCCGTATCGCAACATGGGCTTTACCGTCAGCTATGCGGACGGGAACAGCAGCACGACCGAAAAGAACAAGGGAACGATTTCGAAAGAAACGGCCTCCTCAGTTCAGATCACCAACGTGCGCGACACGCACAGCGTGAGCATCACGAAGAACGTGCTCGGCCAAATGGCCAACGAGGACGATGCGTTTGACTTTAACGTCAGAATCGAAAAGAAGGACGATGCGCTGTCCGATGAGGCGGTTTACCGCGAGTATACCTACACGGTGAACGGCCAAACGGCAACGATCGATTTCAGACGGAGGGACGTACAGACTATCTCCTTGAAGAAGGGCGAGACGGCGGTGATCGATGACGTTCCGGACGGCGCGGATATCATCGTGACGGAAGCGATGAGCGAGAAGCACGAAGACGAGGGCTACACGCTCAAAACGACCCAAACGGAGATCAACGAAAAGCCGAATATCATCGGCTACACGTTCACCAACGAGCGCTATATCGGATCGATTGAGATTACGAAAGCGCTTGCGGGAACGGGGAGCGATAAGGGCTACGGCAAGACGTTCACCTTTGACGTGAAGCTGTGGAATGAACACAACCTCGACCTGCTGAACGCGCAGACGAGCACCATGCCCAGCGGCGTGGACGATCTGACAAAGACGAACGAGCAGCGCGACGGACACGACGTTTACGCCGGAACGGTGAGCATCACCATGGGCGCGGACGGACAGCCGGTGAGCGCGAGCATCACCAACATCCCGGCGCATACGAGCTATGAGATTGTCGAACGCGACTATACGGACGACGGCTACACGACCCAGACGCCGCAGAACGCCTTTGGCATCATCGACGTGGTGAACGAAGCGGGCCGAGAAGAGGCCATGACGTTCACGAATACGCGCGAGAGCGGCACGCTTGCGCTGAGCAAGGCGCTCAAGGGCAACGCGACGGACGGCGAAAAGGCGTTCACGTTCCGCGTGAAGCTCGAAAACGCGCGGTTCGACACGGCAACCCAGCGCGACGCGTATGACGTGGTCATCCGCGAAGCGAACAAGGCGGACGTGCAGACGACCGTTGCGCGCGATGCGAACGGCGAATACGTGCTGACGCTCAAGGGCGGCCAGACGGCAACGCTGCTTGACGTGCTCTACGGCACGACGGCGACGGTAGCCGAGGACGACTACATCGCGGAAGGCTATGAAGCGGTGAGTACGCAGGCGGCGGCGGTCAACAGCCAGACGCCGGATGCGGCGGCTGCGTTCACCAACGAGCGCAACGTCGGCGTGTTGAGCGTAACCAAGAACGCGGTCGGCAACGCGGTGAAGTTCGAGAAAAACGGCAGAGCCGTATTCAGCTTCTCGGCCACGCTGACCTATGCGGATTGGATCGATCTTACGCAGACAAACAACCTGCCCACGGTGGATGGCAAGACCCCGAAGAACATGACCGTGGACGCGAAGAACCATACGGTGACGCTCAGTCTCTCCATCCCGGTGACGGAGGCAGCGCGCGTCGGCAGCCTGAATGTGGAAAACATCCTCAAGGGCACGCGGTACGCGGTGCGCGAGGTGTTTGACGCGCAGGACGGCTATTATCTCACGGTTTCGACGCAGAACGGCCGGGTGAACGGCAGCGAAGTGACCGGAACCATCGCGGATGCGCTGACCGGCGACGCAGTCTTCACCAACACGCGCAATGTCGGCGCGCTGGAAATCACCAAGAAGCTGGAGGGCACGGGCTATAACGACCGCGTGGCCGTAAGCAACGCGGTGCGCACGAGCTTCGGCTTCACGGTGCGGCTCTGGCGCGAGGATGGCGTCCGGCTGACGGGCGACAACCGGCCGACGCTGAACGGAAAGGCGCTGACGCTTGAAACCCGGACGGAAAACGGCTTCACCTACGACGAAGCGCATGTCACCGTGGATATGGCGGACGGCGCGGCGGCGACGGGCGTGGAGCGCGGTGTGACCATCGGCAATATCCTCGTGGATACCCATTACACGGTGATCGAGGATGAAAACGGCTATCAGACCGAGGGCTATGTCGTCCGTCAGGGCGAACAGGGCGGCGTGATGACCGACGCGGGCGATACGCTCCGCTTCGTGAACACGCGCGACACCGGAAGCCTTGAAATCGTCAAGAACCTGGACGGCAGAACGGCGGAATTCGGGCGCGAGTTTGAATTTACTGTTACCTTGAGCCGAAACGACAATATCGCTTTGGCAGGCACGTATCTCACGCAGAGCGGCCGCACGGTTGCCTTTGAGGACAACGCGGCGGGCGGCGTGACGGCGCGGGTTCGCGTTGCGGGCGGCGGATCGCTCACGATTCTGGGCATTCCGTCTGGCACGAGCTACACGGTCTCCGAAGCGGATTACACGGCGGATCGCTACACGACCACGAGCACCGGCGCTGTCGGCGTGGTGGAAACGGCGGCGGTACGCGCAACCTTCCTCAACACGCGAGCCAATCCGGGTTACGGCGCGCTGACCGTCACCAAGACGGTTGAAGCCATCGGCGGCGCGGAGATTCCCGATACGCAGTTCGTCTTTGACATCGCCTTGACGCTTGAGGACGGCGAGGACTTTACCGGAACGCTGCGCACGACCAGAACGAGCGGCGAAACGGGCAGACTGTACTTTAACGGCGGCGCGGCGAGCATCCGCTTGAGCCACGGCGAGAGCGTCACGCTCAGCGGCATTCCGCTTGGCACGAGTTACACCGTCACTGAGCGCGCGGCGCAGGATATGCGCGTAAGCTCTACGGGCAGCGAAGGCGCGATCAAAGGAACCGGGCATATGGCGGCGTTTGTCAACACGATGACGCAGGCGTACACCGACCTGATTGTGCGCAAGGCGTGGAACGACGCGAATGACGCGCAGAAGCTGCGTCCGCAGAGCGTGACGGTCGATGTGACGAGAAACGGACAGACGATCACCACGCTGACGCTGAACGCGGCGAACCGCTGGACGCAGACGCTTACGCAGCTGCCGATGGTTGACGACAACGGCGAGGCGTATGACTACGACGTTGTGGAAAACGATGTGCCGGAGGGCTATACGGCCAGCGTCGTGACGCGCGGAACGACCTTCACGGTCATCAACACGCACCGCATTGACGACGGCTTTGTCCCGGTTGACCCGGAGAACAGACGTCGCGGCGGATTGACCATTCTTGACGACCTCGGCGTGCCTCTGGGCGGCGGTATCAACATGAACGAGGGCGACTGCTTCAACTAAAAGCGGCACCCCCGCTTCCCTGATACGCAGGCCATCAAGAAGGAGACTTTGCCATGAAAAAACTCATTTTAGCGCTCTGCCTGCTGCTCATGGTTTCCGTGGGTGCGGCAGGGGAAGAGATGCAGACCGAAACCGCGCCGACCGTCGCTGAAATCGCGCTGACGATGCGTCCGGAGAGCGAAGAGCCTACGCACCTGACCGTCGGCAACTCGACGAAGGTCAGCGGAAGCTTTTTCACCACGCAGTTTGGCAACAACACCAGCGACATCGACGTGCGCTACATGCTCCACGGCTACAACCCCATCGTATGGATGAACCAGCTTGAATTCACGACCGATCCGATGGTCGTGGATTCGCTGGAATCCGCTGATACGAGAGCGGGCAGAACCTACACCATCCGCATTGTGGACGGCCTGACCTACAACGACGGCGTCACCCCGGTGACGGCGGAGGATTACGTGTTTTCCTATCTGCTGCTGACCTCGCCGCAGTTTGCGGCCCTCGACGCAAACACGGGCGCTTATGCGCACGTTGTGGGCTATGAGGCGTTTAGCGCGGGAGAGACGGACGTGTTTTCCGGCGTGCGGCTTATCGACGAGCGGACGTTCAGCGTGACGGTCAAGGCGCAGTATGAACCGTATTTCTACGAGCTGTCGTATCTGTCCGTCTATCCGTATCCAATCGGCGTGATTGCGCCCGGATGCGAGGTGCGCGACGACGGAGAGGGCGCGTATATCGCCAATATCGACGAAACGGCAGTCGAGCCGGTCTTTATGGCGGAGCTGCTGCAAAGCACGGTGCTGGACGCGGAAAACGGGTATCTGTCCCACCCGTATCTGACCTGTGGGCCGTATAAGCTGGTCAGCTATGACCGCGAAAGCGGCATGGTGGAATTCGCGATCAACGAATTTTACGTCGGCAACTATGAGGGCGTGCGTCCCGTGATTGACACGGTGACGCTCGTCCCGGTGCTGCCGCAGGACATGAAGGAGAAGCTGGAAAGCGGCGAAATCGACCTGCTGAATAAAGTGGTCGATGGCGACGTGGTCAACAGCATGCGCCCGATGCTCAGCGAAGGCTATTCGCTGCTGAACTATGCGCGTCTGGGATATGGCTTCTGCGCCTTTGCCTGCGAGCAGGGGCCGCAGCAGTTCAAGGCGGTGCGGCAGGCGATTGACTACTGCTTTGACGCGGACAGCTTTGTGCGCGACGCGCTCAAGGGCTATGGCGTGACGGTCAACGGCTATTATGGCCTTGGCCAGTGGATGACGCTGGCGGCGATGGGCACCATCCGCCCGGAAGGCATTACCCCGCAGGAAGAAGAAGTCTGGGATGCGCTGAACCTCGACGAGCTGAATCCCTATACGCTTGATCTGGGCAAGGCGAAAGCGCTGCTGGAGGAAGACGGCTGGACGCTGAACGAAAACGGAGAGCCGTTTGACGAAACGCGCGACGCCGTGCGCTGCAAGGATGTGGACGGCGAGTTGATGCGCCTGTCGCTCGACTTTGCGCAGGTGAAGGACAACGATTTCGCACAGCTGGTCGTCGATCAGTTCAGCGAAACGCTGCCGCAGGTCGGTATCGAGTTGGTTGTGCATGAGGTCAGCTTTAACGAAATGCTCAGCGATTATTACCGTGAGGACGGCGAGCGGCTGTACGACATGAATTTCATGGCGACGAATTTCGTTTCCACGTTTGATCCGTTCATGACGTTCACCGATGATCCCGACTTTGTGGGCGCGATGAACACGAGCGGCATGACCGATGAGCAGCTTATCGACATGACTTGGGACATGCACAAGACTGAGCCGTACGACGTGCTGACCTACGAGCAGAAGTGGATCGAGTTCCAGAAGTATTACAACGAGCTTCTGCCGACGATGCCGATTTATTCCAACGTTTACTTTGATTTCCACACGAATTGGCTGCAAAACTACTACGCCGGCTCGGAGATCAACTGGCCGGAAGCGGTGCTTTACGCCTATATCGCCGAGCCGGTTGAAACGGCGCCGGACGAGGTGCAGAGCGGTTTGGACCTTGACGACGACATGAAGATCGACGGCGGGAACGACTTCGGCGACGATGATTTTGAGATCATCGAGTAACCGCTCAAACACAGGTATATCAAACGAACCCCTTCCATGGCCGGGCGGCCGCGGAAGGGGTTCAATGTTTTGGGGAAAAAGAGACGGAGCGAATTACACCAGATGAAGCACCTGAAAGAACAGGATATACGCCAGCCCATAGTATGCGATGACGGCAACCAAATCGTTGACGGTCGTAATCAGCGGGCCGGAAGCGACGGCGGGATCGATGTGAATCTTTTTGAAGAACATCGGCACAGCGGTGCCCACAAGGCTGGAAAGCACCATGGAGAGCACCAGCGCCGCGCCCGCGCACCCGGAGATGCACAGGGCGTAGGACAGCGACTTGCCCTTGAGCAGCCAGACGTACAGCCCGATGAACACGAGCGCCAGAAGGCCGAGCAGCAGGCCGCTGAAAAAGCCGACGCGCATTTCCTTGAGCACGAGGTCGAACTTTTGCCGCGCCGTCAGTTTTTCATCCATCAGCACGCGGATGGTGACGGCCAGCGACTGGGTGCCGACGTTGCCCGCCATATCCAGAATGAGGGACTGGAAGCAGACGATCAGCGCGACCTGCGAGACGACGGACTCGAACAGCCCGACGACGGAGGAAACGCCCATGCCGAGAAAGAGCAGGATAATCAGCCACGGCAGGCGCTTTTTGAGGCTGGTTTTCAGCGGCTCGTGCAGATCCTCCTCGCCGGTCAGGCCGCCCAGCTTGGCGTAATCGTCGCCCATCGCATCGTCCACGGCTTCAACGATGTCATCCGTGGTGATGACGCCGATGACGCGGCGCTTTTCGCCCAGCACCGGGATGGAGGCTTCGGCGTAGCTGCGCAGGCGATCCAGACACGCTTCGATCTGCTCATGCGCCAAAACGGTCGGGAAATTGCGGCTGATGAGCGAATCCAGCGCGGTATCCTCGCGGGCGACGATCAGATCCTTGAGGTCGATGGCGCCATAGAACGATCCGTCGTCGTCGTTGACGAAGAGGGTGGAGATATTGTCGTTTTCCTCGGCCTGTGCAACCAGCGCGCGCATGGCCTGTTTGACGGAAAGATGGCGGCTGATGGAGACGAAGTTGGTGCTCATCGCGCTGCCGATTTCGTCCGGCTGATAGGAGCAGATGAGGAGGATATCATGCTGCGACTCCGGGTCAAGCTTTTCCATCAGCGCGCTGCGCAGTTCCGGGGAGACGGTTTCCAGCGCGTCAACCGCGTCGTCGGCGTCCATGGCCTCGACGATATCGGCGGCCTGCTCCTGCGGCAGCTCGCGGAGGTACTTGCCCGCGTCGCTGACATAGGCGAAGACGTCGCCCAGCCGCTCGACGCCGAGCAGGCGATACAGCCGCGCGCGCTGGCGAATGTCGAGCAGCTCGAGCGCGGCGGCGATGTCGCATTCGTGCGCGTCGTGCAGCACGGTGGCGAGCTGCTCGTCGGTCTGGCCGCCGGAGCGAAGCAGGCGCGCCAGCTCACTGACGCGGGCGGACATGGAAAGCGATCCTGCCCTTTTTTCTTCCATAGCGATCCCTTATTTCTTCATGTATTTGTGAATCTGGTCGAGCACGAGCTGCGTGCCGTCCGCATCCGGCAGGGCGGCGAGGCGCTGACGCAGCAGCTCGCGATCCGCCCAAAGCGCGTCGATGGCGGGCGGCAGGGATTCGGCGGTCAGCTCGCTCTGCGGCATGACGTGCGCCAGACCGCGCGCCTTGAGCGAATTGGCGTTGAGCACCTGATCGCCGCGCCCGCTGTGGTAGGGGATCAGCAGCGCGGGCTTGCACAGCGCCATCAGCTCGGAGAGCGAATTGCTGCCCGCGCGGGAGAGCATGATATCCGCGCAGGCGAACGCATCCGGCAGCTCGTCGGAGAGGTATTCAAACTGCTTGTAGCCCGGCGTGTTTTCAAGCGACGCATCCAGATTGCCCTTGCCGCAGACATGGAGCACGTCGAACCGCTTGGTCAGCGCCGGAAGCGCCTCGCGAAGCACCGCGTTGACCGTCTGCGCGCCCAGCGAGCCGCCGATCATCATCAAAACGGGCTTTTGGCCGTCAAAGCCGGCCAGCCTGAGGCCGCGCGCGCGGTCGCCGGAGAAAATCTGCGCGCGAAGCGGCGTGCCCGTCAGAACGCCCTTCGGGGCGAGCAGCTTTGCGCACTCCGGGAACGTCGTGCAGACGGATTTGGCGAACGGCTTGCACAGCTTGTTGGCCAGCCCCGGCGTGATATCGCTTTCGTGCATCACCACCGGCACGCCGCAGATGGCCGCGCCGAAGACGACCGGAACGCTGACAAAGCCGCCCTTGGAGAACACGATATTCGGCTTCAGCCTGCCGATGACGCCGATGCTCTGGAACGCGCCCGCGATGACGCGGAAGGGATCGGTGAAGTTTTTCCAATCGAAATAGCGGCGCAGCTTGCCGGAGCTGACCGCGTGATAGGTCACGCCCTGCATCGGCTCAATCAGCGTGCGCTCGATGCCGTTCTTTGTGCCGATATAGTGAATATCCCAGCCCTCCTCGAGCAGATGGGGGATGAGCGCCTGATTGGGCGAGACATGACCGGCCGTGCCGCCGCCGGTTAAAACAATGCGTTTCACGCAAAGACCTCCCTGAGTTGATTTGGCTATATTATAGCAAGCAAAAAGCGGAGGGTCAAGGGGAAGGCGCGGCGTGAAAACTGCGTTAAAAAAGTGTTCAGTTGGTGTAGCGTTGCCGTAAAGCGGATGGAAATTTGTCACAAGCGGACGAATTTTTATAAAGATAACAAGTTGGTGCGGAAATTCGGTGCGAAATGTGTTATAATCAGGCTGTTCAATACTGTCAAACGGGAGAATCTCATCGACATTATGAAGGGGTATTCAAGCATGAACGAGAACATCGAGTCGTCCCAGAAATTCCCGATGCGGCCTGTCGCGCCGCTGGGCGTCATCGCCATGAACGGCTGCGAGGAAATGGGCCGCAGGGTCAACGAGTATCTGATGAACTGGCAGGTGGACGCGACCTCCGACCAGAAGCTCCACAGCTTCTACGGCTCGGATAAGAACGGCTTCCTGCTGGAAGCGCACTGCCCGCGCTTCGGCACCGGCGAGGGCAAGGGCATGATTAAGGATACCGTTCGCGGCTATGATCTGTTCATCATCTGCGATGTGGGCGCGTATCAGTGCACCTACAAGCTCTATGGCCGCGAGGTTCCGATGACGCCGGACGAGCACTACGCCGATCTCAAGCGCATCATCGCGGCGGTCAGCGGCAAGGCTTACCGCATCAACGTCATCATGCCGATGCTCTACGAAGGACGCCAGCATCGCCGCACCTCCCGCGAGTCCATGGACTGCGCCGTGATGCTCCAGGAGCTGGTCGCGATGGGCGTTTCCAACATCATCACCTTCGACGCGCACGATCCGCGCGTGCAGAACGCCATCCCGCTGAGCGGATTTGAAAGCATCATGCCGACCTACCAGATGCTCAAGGCCATGTGCCACACCTACGATGATCTGCGCATCGACAAGCATCACATGATGGTCATTTCCCCGGACGAGGGCGCGCTCAACCGCAACATTTATTACAGCTCCGCGATGGGCGTGGACATGGGCATGTTCTACAAGCGCCGCGATTACACCCGCGTGGTCAACGGCCGCAACCCGATCATCGCGCACGAGTATCTGGGCGACAGCGTAGAGGGCAAGGATGTGTTCGTGGCCGACGACATCATCGCTTCCGGCGACTCCATCCTCGATCTGGCGTATAACCTTAAGCGGCGCAAGGCCAAGCGCGTGTTCGCGGGCGCGACGTTCGCGTTCTTCACCAGCGGCCTGGAGGCGTTTGATAAGGCGTATGCCGAGGGCATGATCGACCACGTGTTCGCCACGAACCTGACCTATACCCCCAAAGAGGTGCTCGAACGCCCGTGGTTCAGCCAGGCGGACATGAGCAAATACATGGCGTTCGTCATCGCGACGCTCAACCACGATCAGTCCCTGAGCTACCTGCTCAACCCGTGGAACCGCATCGAGAAGCTGCTGACGAAGTACCGCGCCGATCATCCCGTCGAGGATTGAGAGATTCTCCGCACACAAGCATAAACGAAATCCGCATCAGCGTCACGCCGGTGCGGATTTTTTTGTTGCTCCAATCATTGAGCAAAAAGCGAATGTTGCACAAAGCGCGGGCGCGCAATGCGCGCCCCTACGGGCACGGCGGCGTAATGCGCAGTTCCTTTTTTCCGCAACATTGTAGGGGCGCGCATCGCGCGCCCGTTATTGGAATTTGTGCAAAATTTCGGATTTACTCATTTACTGTAGCTCCATTTTCTGCAAAAAAAGAAGGCGAACCGCAGTCGATTCGCCTTCCTGATGGGTTTGTTCAATTAGCCGCCGAAGGAAACATCCTCGTCCGCGTTGTCCTCGCCCTCGACAGGCGCCGGCGTCGCGTTGGCGCTGGCCTTCGGGGTGCGGGTCGGCTTCGGGGTGCGGGTCGGCTTCGGGGTCGCGGTCGGGGCCGGAGTGGCCTGCGCGGTCGCGCCTTCGATCTGTTCGCCCGCGTTCACGATGACGGCCTGATCGTTGTTGACGATCTGGATGAAGGTCTTGCCGACCTTCATTTCGAGTTCCTCGCCGTTCTCGTCGAAGAAGATCATGCGGGCAGGGAGGGACTTCGCATCGTCGCCGGTCTTGCCGTCATGGGTGCGCACCCACGTGCCGCGGATGTACTTGCCATTCTGGAAGATTTCGGCCACGCCCTGGCCGACGAGCTGAATCACCGGACGCTGCGGGGCGTTGTTGAACCAGCTAACATCGGTGCGGAGCACGATCACGTTGGCGTATTCCGTCTGCGCGCCGGTGAGAGCGTCGTAGTACGGCGCGCCGTTGCGATAGCGCTCGTACAGGCCGGTCATCTCGTTGTATTCGTAGGAAGAGACGTAGGCCGGGTTCGTGGTCTTGTAGTTGATGGTGATGGCGGAAACGTCCACGCCGCGGTCAAGGCCGGTCTCGGTGAACTTGAACGGGTGCTTGGTCGATTCGCTGGTGAACAGGGAGGCGACGGCGTTCATGTTGATCTGAACGTTGTGCGGCGCGACGTGCTCGCCGTCGTTCTCGCGGTGGAACAGATCGCTGTAATTGCGCTCGGAGCCCTCGACGAACGGGAACACCCAGCGGCCCTTCTGGCGCGCGTCGGAATGAACGGAGAGCGCCCAGTCGTCCACGTCAACGACGATGTTATTGCCGTTTGCCCAGTTCTGCCAGCCGTAGAACACCCACGCGCTATCCCAAATCTCGCGCAGGCTGCCCATCGGCACGCGCGCGGAACGGACAGGACCCGCGAAGGACGGGATCGTGCCCATGAAGAGCATGGCGGAGCGGGTGGAACCGTCGGCCTGAACCGGCATTTCATAGGAAATATCGGCGGAAGCGACGCCCCAGTGCGGCAACGCTTCCGGGTGCGCGTCGATGTTGACGAGGATCGGGTAATAGTTGCCGTACCAGCTCTCGCCGGTCAGCGGATTTATGCCGTCGACGACCGGGTTTTCATCCGGCACATTGACGGAGATCTTTCGTGAAGAAGTGATTCCCTTGGTGGGCAGCTCGAGGTAGTAGGAATCCTCCGCAGCGGCGACAGCGCTCGTGCCCATCAGGCAGACGGCGGCAGCCGCGAGGAACCATTTGTACATGCGATGCAAAATAACACCTCCAAAAATGTTTCAAAAAGATACCAACCGAAACAATGATACATCAAAAAAAAGATTATGGCAAGTGTTTTTAACAAAAAGGCGGCGCGGCGCATAAACTGCAAAAAGCGGGGGAAAATGACGCTCAAAGACAAATTTGCAGGAATGAAAATTGAAATGTGCAAAGTGGACGAAGAACAACGACAAATAAAGGCAAAATGGCGATTGCAAAACGGGTAAAATGGATGTATAATGTTCTTGAAATTCATTTCGGGCGGCAATGAAGTCGGCTGACCCGGTTTAAGGGGGCGTTTGTCTTGTCCTTGGAGCTTTCTCGTATGTGCGCGTCGATTGCGCCGTCTCCCACGCTGGCGATCGACGCAAAGGCAAAGGAAATGCGCCGGAGCGGGCGCGACGTGGTGTCCTTCAGCGTCGGTGAGCCGGATTTCGTCACCCCGCAGTATATCCGCACCGCCGCGCACGAGGCGCTGGATATGGGGCTGACCAAGTATACGCCGGCGGCCGGCACGCTCGGCCTGCGCCGCGCAATCTGCGAAAAGCTGCGCTGGGACAACGGACTGGAGTATTCGCCATCGGAGGTGATCGTCTCCAACGGCGCGAAATTCTCCATCTACGCCGCGCTGGCCGCGATTGTGAACCCCGGCGACGAGGTCATCATCCCGACGCCGTGCTGGGTTTCCTATCCGGAAATCGTGCGCATCGTCGGCGGCGTGCCGGTGCTGGTGCAGGGCGACGTGAAGAAGGGCTTCGTCACCGAGGCGGAGGATCTCGCGCCCTACGTCACCGAGCGCACCAAGGCGCTGATTCTCAACTCGCCGAACAATCCGAACGGCTGCATCTGGAACCGCGAGCAGTTGGCGGGCATCGCGAAGCTGGCGGTGGAGAAGGGCTTCTACGTCGTCTCCGACGAAATCTATGAAAAGCTGATTTACGACGGCGAGGAGCACGTCTCCATCGCGTCACTGGACGAGGATATCTTCCGGCAGACCATCGTGATCAACGGCGTTTCCAAATCCTACGCGATGACGGGCTGGCGCATCGGCTACACCGCGGGGCCGATTGAGGTGATCCGCGCCATGAGCAGCCTGCAAAGCCAGGTCGCCAGCGGCAGCAACTCGATTGCGCAGTACGCCGCCGAGGAAGCACTGCGCTCCCCGAAGGGGCGCGAAGCGATTGAGCGCATGCACAGGGCTTACGACGAGCGCCGCCGCCATATCGTGCAGCGCCTCAACGCCATCGACGGGCTGACCTGCGTGATGCCCAAGGGCGCGTTCTACGTGATGGTGGACATGAGCGCGCTGATCGGCAAGCATCTGGGCGACCGGCAGATCGGCGGCTCGATGGATTTTGCCGACATGCTGCTGGAAAACGCGAACGTTGCGCTGACCCCCGGCACGGCTTTCTGCGCGGAGGGCTACTGCCGCATCTCCTACGCGACCTCGATGGAGCAGATCGACAAGGGCGTTGACCGCATCGAGCATTTTGTGAATAATCTGGTGTAAAAGAATAGATAAAACGGAATCAATTCCCTTAAAATGCAGGAATTTGAATGAGTTATTCAAATTCCTGCATTTTTTAGTACATTCAAAAATGTGAAAACTCTGTCAATATCAAACATTGTCGGCGGATTATTGTTTGCACATTCTAACAAATATGAATAAAGGACTTTCAAAAGCGCGGGATTTATGGTATCATCGGGGCGAGCAGACGGCTGAATGTGTCCGGGAAAAACGGACAAACTAGACAAGGACGAAAAAGCGGAGAAGCCGCGTTAGAAAACCGTTAAGAAAAGGCCGGTTTTCCGCCGTCCGCCGCGAGAAATGCGGCGGTTTATCCGATTTAAGCGGATGGATTCTGTACAAAGAAACGGGAAAACGGTTCAACGTCAAAGCGCGCGGCGTTTCCTTGGCGAGTTCGTCAGTTGTGCGAACATTTCGGCCATGCTACAATAACCACGTTTTCATCAGCATCAACGACCACCCATAAAGGAGAGTTTGCATGGTTCATTTTGAGCAGTGGGAAGGCTTCGAGGGCCGCATCTGGCGCGAAGAGGTCAACGTTCGCGACTTTATTCAGAAGAACTACAAGCCCTACGCGGGGGACGAGCGTTTCCTCGCCGGCCCGACGGAGGCGACGGATAAACTCTGGGGCATCCTCCAGAAGCTGCAAAAGGAGGAGCGCGCGAAGGGTGGCGTGCTGGATATGGAGACGCACGTCGTCTCCGGCCTGACGGCTTACGGGGCGGGCTACATCAGCGAGGCGGACAAGGCGCTTGAGCAGATTGTCGGCCTGCAGACGGATAAGCCGCTCAAGCGCGCGTTCATGCCGTTCGGCGGCATCAAGATGGCGGAAGAAGCCTGCCGCAACTACGGCTATGAGCCCGACCCTGAGCTGCACAGGATCTTCACCGAGTACGCGCCGACCCACAACGAAGGCGTGTTCATGGCCTACACCCCGGAGATGAAGAAGGCGCGCCACAACAAGATCATCACCGGCCTGCCGGATACCTATGGCCGCGGCCGCATCGTCGGCGACTACCGCCGCGTCGCGCTCTACGGCATTGATTTCCTGATCGAGGAAAAGACGAAGGATCTGGCCAACTGCGGCGACGGCACGATGACCGAGGACGTCATCCGCCTGCGCGAGGAAATCGCCAAGCAGATCAAGGCGCTCAAGGGCATGAAGGCGATGGCCGCCGCCTACGGCTTTGACATCAGCAAGCCCGCGGCCAACGCGAAGGAAGCCTGCCAGTGGCTGTATTTCGGCTATCTGGCCGCGATCAAGACGCAGAACGGCGCGGCGATGTCCGTGGGGCGCATCTCCACGTTCCTGGATATCTATATGGAGCGCGATCTGGCGCGCGGCCTCATCACCGAGGCGCAGGCGCAGGAGCTGATCGACCATATGGTGATGAAGTTCCGCATGGTCAAGTTCGCCCGGATTCCGAGCTACAACGCGCTGTTCTCCGGCGACCCGGTCTGGGCGACGCTGGAGGTCGGCGGCATCGGCGTGGACGGCCGCTCGATGGTCACCAAGAACGACTATCGTTTCCTGCACACGCTGGAAAACATGGGGCCGTCCCCGGAACCGAACATGACCGTGCTCTATTCCGAGGATCTGCCGGATGCGTTCAAGCATTACGCCGCGAAGATCTCCGTGCTGACCAGCTCGGTGCAGTATGAGAACGACGACGTGATGAAGCCGGTCTGGGGCGACGATTACTCCATCTGCTGCTGCGTCTCCGCGACGCAGACCGGCAAGGAGATGCAGTTCTTCGGCGCGCGCGCGAATCTGGCGAAGTGCCTGCTCTACGCGCTCAACGGCGGCGTGGATGTGAAGACCCGCGAGCAGGTCGGCCCGGCGTATCGCCCGGTCGCCGGCGAGGTGCTCGATTACGACGAGGTGATCGCCGCCTACGACCGCATGATGGATTGGCTGGCGGGGCTGTACGTGAATACGCTGAACCTGATTCAGTATATGCACGACAAATATTATTATGAAGCGGCGGAAATGGCGCTGATTGATACCGACGTGCGCCGCACCTTCGCGACGGGCATCGCGGGCTTCTCCCATGTGGTGGACAGCCTGAGCGCCATCAAGTACGCCAAGGTGACCCCGATCCGCGACGAGACCGGCCTGATTGTCGATTTCAAGACTGAGGGCGATTTCCCGCGCTACGGCAACGACGACGACCGCGCTGACGACATCGCCGTGTGGCTGCTGGGCAAGTTCCTTGAAAAGATCAAGAAGCGCCACACCTACCGCGATTCCGAGCCGACGACCTCCATCCTGACCATCACCTCCAACGTTGTCTACGGCAAGGCGACCGGCAGCATGCCGGATGGCCGCAAGGCGGGCGAGCCGCTCTCCCCGGGCGCGAACCCGAGCTACGGCGCGGAGAAGAACGGCCTGCTGGCCTCCCTCAACTCCACCGCCAAGCTGCCGTATCACTGGGCGCTGGACGGCATTTCCAATACGCAGACGATCAATCCCGGCGCGCTGGGGCACAACGACGAGGAGCGCGCCAAGAATCTCGTGCAGGTGATGGACGGCTACTTCATGCAGGGCGCGCATCATCTGAACGTCAATGTGTTTGGCACCGAGAAGCTCATCGACGCGATGGAGCATCCGGAGAAGGAGGAATATGCCAACTTCACCATCCGCGTATCCGGCTACGCCGTCAAATTCATCGACCTCACCCGCGAGCAGCAGCTCGACGTCATCGCCCGCACCTGCCATGACCGCATGTAAGCCGATCGGACGGGTGCACTCCGTCGAGAGCTTCGGCCTTGTGGACGGCCCCGGCGTGCGCTATGTGATCTTTTTGCAGGGCTGCGCGATGCGCTGCCAATTCTGCCACAACCCCGATTCGTGGGAGACGGGCAACCCCGCTGCCGAGACGACGGACGCGGAAACCCTGATTGAGCGGGCGCTGCGCTACAAAAAATACTGGGGCAAGGACGGAAAGCGCGGCGGCATCACCGTCAGCGGCGGCGAGCCGATGCTCCAAATGGAATTTGTGACGGCGCTGTTCGAGCTGGCGCACCAAAGGGGCGTGCACACCGTGCTGGATACGGCGGGTCAGCCCTATCGGGCGGATGCGGCGGATCAGCGGGCGTTTGAGCGGCTGATGGACGTCACCGATCTGGTGATGCTCGACCTCAAGGCGATGGACGAGAAACTGCACCGGCGCGTGACCGGAACGGGCAACGCGAACATCCTTGCGATGGCGCGAAAGCTGAGCGACATGGGCAAGCCGATGTGGATTCGCCATGTGCTTGTGCCCGGCCTGACGGACAGCGAGGACGACCTCAGGCAGATGGCCGCGTTCATCGGGACGCTGAAGACGGTGGAGCGCGTGGAAATTCTGCCGTATCACACGCTCGGCCTTTCCAAGTGGAAGAAGCTGGGCATCGCCTATCCGCTGGACGGCGTGCCCGCGCCGACGGCGGACGAGGTTATGCGCGCCGAGCGCATTTTGGGAATCTGCTGACACAAAAAGCGGCGTTTTCGACGGAAAGCGCCGCTTTTCTGCGTTGCCGGACTTGACGGGAAAGCGTTCGGATGATATATTAAATACATTGAAAAGTGGGGGAATCGCGACGCGCTGACCGGCGAACATACCGTACGGAAACAGGCGCTGCGGATGCAATAAAAAACAACGGAAATAGAACGAGGAGAGAAGACATGACGGACCAGACAACGTATAGACAGAAAATACGAAACGAAAAGGAAGAAATTGATCTCGTTCAAATGATTCAGTATGTTCTCCAAAAATGGAAGATTCTGCTGCTGGCCGGCGTGGTTGGGCTGCTTTTGGGCGGCGCGTTCGGCGCAATGAAGACGGGAAAAGAGCCGGCGCAGATGGACATCAACGACCTGAACGCCGACCAGATTCAGCAATACGCGAACTATCACCAGTTCTATGAGGACGAGGTGGCGCGCCAGAAGGAATCCATCTACATGAACATGGATCCGGGAGCGGTCTATATGGCGGACAAGAGCTATTATGTCGCCGCGCAGGAAAGCGATCTGAACCGTCTCGGCCTTGCGATCAGCTCGATTTTGCAGAAGCAGGAAGTATACGACCGGATTTGGGCGGAAACCGGGCTGACGTGCAGCCAGCGCAGCCTCTCGGAATTGATGAGCGTCACGTTTGCGGAAACGGAAAAGAATGCCATCCAGCTTAGCGATGATCGCAGCAGCGACGGCAGAGTCAACATTTCGGTTGCCGCGCCCAGCGAGGAAATCGGCGAAAAGATTCTGGCGGTGCTCGATGAGCAGGTTCAGGCGGTTTGCGCGCAGGTTGCGCAGACTGCCGAGAACGGGATGACCTATGAAGCGATGACCCAAACCGGCCGGACGGGCTACTGCGAGGACGTGGTTACCGCGCGGCAAAATGGCGAGAAGCGGTTGGCCACATATCAGGAAACCCTCGGCAAAATTGAAGCGAAATTGACCGACAACGACAAGGCGTATTATGCGCAGGTTTATGAGGGGAGTTGGAAGCCGGAAAACAAGATGCCCAAGTGGGCGGCGCTTGGCGGTGCGGTGCTCTTTGTGCTGGCGGGCGGCTGGTTCGCGCTGGCGTTCCTGCTGGATGGCAGCGTGAAGGGCACGGACGAGCTGGAGGATCGATACGGCCTGTATCTGCTGGCGCGCGTCGAGCCTGAAGGCGCGGCGAAAAAGAACCTGCGCGGCCTGGATAAGCTGTTTGCCGAAAAGCCGCAGTACAACGACGGGGCGTATCTGTCCGCCGCGCTGAGCGCGACAGGCATAAGCGGCCTCGTTCTGAGCGGCGACTTGGCCAATGCGCAGATTGCGCAGACGATGAAGACGGCGGCGCAGGCGGGGGGATACAAGGTCTGCGATCGCTTCGAGGTGGACGTTCAGGCCGTTGCGGATAAGATGGACGGCGTGGTGCTGTTCATTCAGCCGTGGGTCACGAAGAAAGCGCAGGTGCTTCGCGAGCTGGAAATCTGCGATTTTAACGGGCTGCCCGTGATCGGCTTCGTGGCGGTCGGCTGAGAAAGAAAAAACAGAAAGCGAATGGAAGAGTATGTACGAGCGGGGAATTAAGGGTTGGCTGAAGCATTTTGACTTTATTTTGCTGGATATGCTCAGCCTTGCGCTTGCGCTTTTTGTCGCATTCAGCTTGCGGTTCAGCCAAGCTTGGGGCAGCTATCAGACGGAGCTGTACCGAGAACTGCTGGTTATGCTGATGTTGCTGGATTTCACGGTCTGTGTGATGTTCAACACGATGCACGATGTGCTCAGGTGCGGAATGTATCAGGAAGTGCTTGAGAGTGTGAAGCATGCGGCGATTGTCTTTGCCGTTATGACCGTACTGCTGGTCGCGCTCAAGATCAGCAATTCATATTCGCGAATCATTCTCTACGGCACATCGGCGCTGCACATGGTCTTGGGCTGCGCGCTTCGGCAGATCTACAAGAAGCTGCTGCAAAAGCGGATAAAGCACGAGAAAAGGCGCGCCGTGCTGATTGTCGCGCCGGAAGCGCGCGCGTCGGAGGTAGCCCAAATGCTGCTGACAACCGCAAACGATGCGTTTGACTTGGCGGGGCTCGTGCTCTCGGATCGCGACGCGCAGGGGGAGACGCTGAACGGAATCCCGGTGGTGGCGAATCTGAGTGACGCGGCGGAGTACATCTGCCGCGAGTGGGTGGACGAGGTGTTCATCGAGGCGGACGCGATCAAGGCGGCGGAAAAGCTCGTTGCGCAGTGCCAGGAGATGGGCGTCGTCGTGCACGAGCAGCTGATGCTGGAGAGCGGCGTCAGCCAGAAGCAGCTCGTCGAGCACATCGGCGATTATACGGTGCTGACCAGCACGGTGAATTACGCCACGCCGTTTCAGGCGCTGGTCAAGCGGCTGATGGATATCGTCGGCGGCCTGATCGGCTGCGTGCTGGCCGGAATCATCATCCTGATCGTCGGCCCGCAGATCAGAAAGGCTTCGCCGGGGCCGATCATCTATTCACAGGAGCGCATCGGGCAGAACGGGCGGCGATTCAAATTCTATAAAATCCGCAGCATGTATCTGGACGCGGACGAGCGCAAAAAGGATTTGATGAAGGAAAACCGCGTTTCGGACGGCCTGATGTTCAAGCTGGATTTCGACCCGCGCATCATCGGCAACGAAATTCTGCCGGACGGCACGAAAAAAACGGGCATCGGCGCGTTCATCCGCAACACGAGCCTCGACGAATTTCCGCAGTTTTTCAACGTGCTCAAGGGCGATATGAGCCTTGTCGGCACGAGGCCGCCGACGGTGGACGAATGGGATAAATACGAGCTGCATCACCGCGCCCGCATGGCGATGAAACCGGGCATTACGGGCATGTGGCAGGTCTCCGGCCGCAGCAACATTACGGACTTCGAGGAAATCGTCCGGCTGGATACGAAATACATCGATCAGTGGTCCCTGGGGCTGGATTTGAAAATATTGGTAAAGACCGTGCTTGTGGTGCTCAAGCACGAGGGCAGTATGTAAGGAGTGCGCTATGGATACCAAGACCAAGGCAAACATTAAGCGGGTGCTCAATGTCTTCTGGCATCTGGAGCCCACCAGCGATATCTATATGTTCCACCATGTGACCATGACGCCGGAGGTGGAGCGCAGCTGCTGCAAGCTGGACACGGAGGACTTTGTCCACTTCCTGGACCAAAAGCGGGACTATGTGTCCCTGGACGCGCTGACGGATGACAAGCGTTACCCCCGGAAGGCCGCCATTACCTTTGACGACGGCCTGGAGGACACCTTCACCGTCGCCTATCCCATTCTCCGCCAGCGGCAGATCCCCTTTACGGTGTTCGTCCTGAGCCATATGGTTGGGCAGCGGGGGTATTTAAGCGCCGGGCAGCTGAAAAAGATGCAGCGCGACCCTCTGGTGACCATTGGCGTCCACGGCTCCAAACACAGAATTCTCACCGAGTGTACCCCGGAAGAGCAGGCGGAGGAGATTTTCGCCAGCAAGCAGGTTCTGGAAAAGCTGCTGGGGCAGAAATGTGACCTCTTTGCCTATTCCCACGGGCAGTATGACGACAATATCCGCAAGCTCACGGCCTTTGCAGGCTACCGCAAGGCCTTCGCCGTGGCGGGCAGGCCGCTGAACGCCCACTTCGACAAGGGCCCCTATGCCTACCCCAGAATGTCCGTAGAGGCGGACACAAAGGCGATGTTTGGGCTGTAGGGGAATACGAGTTGACAGTTGACAATTGACAGTTGACAGTTAAGGGATTTCCTACGGAAATGAATGAAAATATTTTAAAATCGTCCCGTAGGGACACCACAACTGTCAACTGTCAACTATCACGCAAACCTTCGGTTTGCGGTCCCTGTGTATAACCGGGCCGACCCCCGGAAAACTACAAAGGAGGGCAGTCCATGACAAGGGTTCTGGCACTGTTTACCTGTTTCAATCGAAAAGAAAAGTCGGTTCACGCCGTGGAAAGCCTGATCTCCGGCAACCCCCAGATCGATTTCACCTTCCTGGTGGTGGATGACGGCAGCACCGACGGCACCGCCGAGGCGCTGCAGAAATTCCCCGTCCGCATTCTCCGGGGGGACGGGAGCCTGTTCTATTCCCGGGGCATGGGCCTGGGCATGGACACCCTTTTGCGGGAAAAGACCGACTATGACTACCTGCTCATGATGAATGACGATGTGGCCTTTTTTCCCCACTGCATTGAGGCGCTGGCGACCCAGAGCGGGGGCAGGGATGTGATCGTGGGCGCTACCCGGGACACCCGGGGAAATCTCAGCTACAGCGGCATCCAGTACGAAAAGGGCATTCACTACCGCTTCATGAACCCCGGGGAGGCGCAGGAGGCGGACACCATGAATGCCAACTGCGTCCTGATCCCCTATGATCTCTTCCGCAAAACCGGCTCCATGGATAAGCATTACCACCACTCCCTGGGGGACTTTGACTATGGCTTCGCCCTGCGGCAGGCAGGGGGAAGGCTCTATGTCTCCAGGGACTATGTGGGCGAGTGCTGCGACAACCCCCAGACGGGCACCTGGCACGACAGGTCCCTCTCCATCCGCCAGCGCATCCGGAAAAAGGAAAGCGTCAAGGGAGACCCGGCAGGTCCCTGGTTTTATTATCTGAAAAAGCACTTTGGACTGTTCACCGCCGTTAAAAGCAGTGTGACGCCCTATATTCGTATTTTTCTAGGCCTGTGACAGCCCGGGAAGAAAGAGGAAACCATGCGTAAGAACAAAAAGAAGATCGTGGGCAATCACGCCGTAATGCTCATGTTTTATGACCTGGTGATGCTGGGCCTGGTATCGGTGCTGCTGCTGGTATTCTACCCCAGCAGCTACTATCCCATTACAAGGCTGGAGGCGATGCTGCACTATTTGCTGGCGGCGGCCTGTATGCTGGGCGCCCGGGCTCTGGGCAACTCCTATAACAACGTCTGGCGTTACGGCGGGAACAACCTGTACGTAAACCTCATCTGCTACGATGTGCTGGGCGGCGGGGTGTATTTCCTGCTGCAGCGGCTGCTGCCTCTGCGGGATGTGGAGTTTCTCCGGGCGGTGACCCTGTTTGCCCTGAATCTGCTGGGGGATATCCTCATGCGGCAGCTGTACCAGTACCTGTACGATGCCAACAGCCGGAATTCCAAGGCGGCGAATGTGATCCGGGTGGTCACCCAGAAGCTCACCGGCATCCAGGCGGAGCCTGCGGACCGGGGAAGCAGCCGCCGGATCAACATCGCCATCATTGGTGCCGGCCGGGTGGGCGCAGGCCTGGCAACGGACCTGGCCAGCAACCCCCGGGCCGCCTACGCCGCCAAATTCTTTGTGGACATCGACCGGAACAAGATCGGCCGCGCCATCAACGGCGTTCCCGTGCTGTCCGACGAGGAGGCCGATGAGCGGGCCTTCCGGGAATACAACATTCAGGAGGTGGTTTTCGCCATTCCGGGAGCCACCGCAGAGCGAAAGAAGGAGCTCTATGAGCGCTATAAGGCCACGGGCTGCAAGCTGAAAACCTATGACTACCCCACCACCCAGGCCGTCAACGGCAAGCGCAGCCTCCGGGAGTTTGACGCGGAGGAGCTGCTGTTCCGGCAGACCTCGGAAATTCTCACCGACGATACCAAGGCCTACTACCGGGGCAAGACGGTGCTGATCACCGGCGGCGGCGGCTCCATCGGCAGCGAGCTGGCCCGGCAGATCGCCAAGATCGGCCCCCGGCAGCTGGTGATTCTGGATGTCTACGAAAACGGCGCTTACGATATCCAGCAGGAGCTGAAGATCAAATTTCCCCTTTTGAATCTCCGTGTGGAGATCGTCACCATTACGGACAGGGGGCAGCTGGAGCGGGTCTTCGGGGAATACAAGCCCGATGTGGTCATCCACGCCGCGGCCCACAAGCATGTGCCTTTGATGGAGACCAACTGCTGCGAGGCGGTGAAGAACAATGTGTTCGGCACCCGGAATCTGCTGGATGTGGCGGAAAACGCCGGCTGCGGCAAGTTCATCATGGTCAGCACGGACAAGGCCGTGAACCCCACCAACGTGATGGGCGCCACCAAGCGGATGTGCGAGCTGGAGGTGCTGAACCATCGGGGCAATATGAACTGCTCTGCTACCCGGTTCGGCAACGTCCTGGGCAGCAACGGCAGCGTGGTGCCCCTGTTCGAGCAGC
>ERZ825137.525-NODE-525-length-53409-cov-4.520355_pt1 | contig 53409 bp, 72 predicted proteins | sample MGYA00519873_ERZ825137 | MGnify/ENA primary metagenome ERZ825137 (study PRJEB31778, sample SAMEA3449190) | human gut metagenome | biome: human gut; feature: human-associated habitat; material: faeces | place: United Kingdom | collected 2010/2012 ...
TGCGACCTCTTGATCCCAAATCAAGCGCTCTAGCCAAGCTGAGCCACACCCCGTTCTTACGGTGTCATCGCTGACGCAACAACTACTATATCAAAATGTGTTTGACTTGTCAACCATTATTTTCAACTTTTTTGAAATTATTTCGCTCTGTAAGCGACTGTGTTGATACTTTCCAAACAGCACGTTTGTTATATTAACAAATAATGTACCATTTGTAAAGTCCTTTTTTCAATTTTTTTAAATTTTTTTAAAAATTCTTATTTTATCTGTTTTTCACCACTTCATCCACAATACATCTCGGTCTTCCCTTGATCTCTTCATAGATGCGTGCAAGATAATAACCTATAATACCTAAACTGATCATGATCAGACTGCCCGTGATCAGCAACAACAGAATTACCGTGGTAAAACCTTCCAATGCCGTACCTGACACCCATTTTACAAGTGACTGTATTCCTAATACGATTGCAAAAAAGAAAAACAGAATACCGGACAACGTAATCAACTGCATTGGTGCTGTAGTAAAAGAACATATACTTCCGATTGCATATTTCACAAGTGATTTTGCCGACCATTTTGTAGTACCGGAAGTTCTCTCCTTCACATCAAATTCTACAATGGCACTCTTATAACCCAGCCATGACGAAAGTGCCCGAAAGAAAATATTCCTCTCTGGCAACTTAATATATTCATCCACAACTTTTCGGTCTAACATCTTAAAGTCGGAAGAACGCTGCATCTCAATTCCGGTGGAACGACTGATCAGACTATAGAATAACTTTGCAAAACCCTTGTAAATAAAGTTCTCTTTTCCTCTGCTCCGTTTCACGCCTTCAATTATTTCAAATCCTTCCTGCCATAATGCATACATATCCAATAAAGTCTCCGGTGGATGCTGCATATCACAATCCATTACCGCACACACATCTCCGGTCGCATGAGATAATCCTGCAAAAATTGCCGCCTCTTTTCCAAAATTTCTTGAAAATGATAATCCTAAGATCTTTGCATCCGTAACCTTATCTGCCAACTGACGAATAATCTCAAAACTTCTGTCTTTCGATCCATCATTTACAAAAACAAGTTCAAATTGAATTCCTTTTGGTGCTAATACCTCTTTGATCTTATGATAAGCATTCTCTATATTTCCCTCTTCATTATACGTTGGTAAAATAATCGATAACATGGTATATATTCCTTCCTGATAGATTCAAAAAGCAAAAAACATTCTGCTTTTCGCAACCTACATAATAGCAAACAAAAAGAACTATTGCAATAAGACAATAGTTCTTTTTGTCAGATTCCGTGTATCCGGATGCTAGGCTTCAGTTGCAGATGTCTCCGATGCTTTTGCAGGCTTAACCTCTTCCTCTTCATCAAAGAAATCATCATCAAAGTCATCATCAAAATCATCATCAAAATCATCCAGATAATCCGGAGTTAAATAGCGATATACTGCATACGCAATACCTGCAACAGCAGTAATTGCACCGATCACAGCAAATACCCAAAGGATTCTTCTTGTAGCTTTCTCCTGTGGATCCTCCCGCTTGATCAACTCCTGAATCTTAGCTGCATTAATTAAATCATCTAAATTCTTCATTATCCAATACCTTCCTTTCCTCTTATCTCATATATGGATTTAGTATACCATAATTCTATCGGATTTACTATATAAATATGTGAATTTTCTATATAATTTTCACTCTAATTTGGCAATTTTTTTAATTTGGCAAAAGAGGCAAACATCCGTTTCACACCAACTTTGTCAAATTCCACGGTAACCTCATAATCTTTGCCACCGGAGACCAGTTCCGTCACTGTTCCGTCACCAAATTTGATATGATGTACCCGATCGCCTACCGTGTAGTCAATCTGAAGGCGCTCCACTTTGAATTCCTTACCAAATGCCGGTTTGCTTCCCGCAGCAGTTCCAAAAGAATATGGTTTTCCCGTCACACTTGCACTCCGTTGTTCCAGTGTCTTTCTCGCTTCGCAAGAAGCCTGATTCTGACGTTTTACCGCATAAGAGCCTTCCCCATTCATTGAGATTACATCCTTGGGAATTTCCTTCACAAAACGGGATATCGGATTATAGTCCGTCTTCCCTCTCATCATACGCTGCCTTGCAGCACTTAAATACAATCGTTCTTTTGCACGTGTAATTCCAACATAACACAATCGGCGTTCTTCTTCCTCTGCGTCCGGATCATCCGAATCCAATGCCATCCCGCTTGGAAATAAACGATCTTCCATTCCACCCAAAAATACGCACGGGAATTCCAATCCTTTTGCACTATGTAACGTCATAAGAAGAACTTTCTCTTCCGACTCCTGAACTTCATCCACTTCCGCCACTAACGCAATCTCTTCCAACAAACCGGAAAGTGTCGGATTCTCTGTCTCCTGTTCGTATTTGACGATCTTATTCTTTAATTCTGCCAGGTTCTCGATTCTCGCCTCTGCCTCGTCTGTCTGCTCCGCTGCCAGCTCTTCCATATATCCGGTCTTATCCAGCACCGCATCAAACACCTCACTTAAGAATACGCCCTGTTCCAACATATCCCTCAGATCTGATATCAATTCCGTAAATGCTTCCACCTTCGCTACACAACGATTCAAGCCCGGTATATTCGAAGCCTCATACATCGCATCTAATAAACTCATTTCATAGGTATCCGCATATGCCTGGATCTTATCTACACTCGCTACGCCAATTCCTCTTTTGGGTACATTTACAATTCTTCGAACTGCTATACTGTCCCAGCCGTTGTCGATCACCTTCAGATAGCAGATGATATCCTTTACTTCTTTTCTGCCGTAGAAATTCAGCCCTCCAATGATCTTATATGGAATATTATGCATGAGTAATTTTTCTTCAAAAATACGGGACTGTGCATTCGTTCTGTATAGAATCGCAAAATCATTATATGGACGGTTCTCTTCTCTGTGCTGTCTTGCAATCTCCCGCACCACACCTTCTGCTTCCATATATTCCGTATCATACAAAGAAAATTGAATTTTCTCACCATCTTCTGCTTGTGTCCAGAGTGCTTTTTCCTTTCTGCCACTATTATTCGCAATCACCCCATTGGCAGCCTTTAGAATATTGCCACTTGAACGATAATTTTGTTCCAGTTTTATGACCTTTGCCTCTGGATATTCTTCCTCAAAATTCAATATATTATAAATGTTGGCTCCCCGGAATTTGTAAATAGACTGATCATCATCTCCCACTACACACAGATTGCGATATTTCTCTGCCAACTGCTTGATCAGTAAAAACTGAATATGATTTGTATCCTGATACTCATCCACCATAATATATTGAAAACGATCCTGATACTGCTTCAATACATCCGGATGAAACTGGAAAAGTTCTACCGTCTTATATAACAGATCATCAAAATCTAACGCATTACTCTGCTTCAAACGATCCTGGTATTCTCTGTAAACCTTTGCAATCTGCATCTTGCGGTATTGTCCGCTTGCTTCTCTGTCATATTCGGAAGGTGACACAAAACGTTCCTTTGCCTTGGAAATCTCCGACATCAACATTCGTTCCGGATATTGTTTCGGGTCCATATTGAGTTTCTTAAGGCATGCCTTTATCGCTGTCTTCTGATCATCACTGTCATAAATCGTAAAATTGTTCTCATATTCCAACCGGTCAATATATCTTCTTAAAATACGCACGCATAGAGAATGGAATGTTGATACCCATACACTCTCTGCTCCATAAGATACAATACGGTCTACCCTTTCCCTCATTTCCTGTGCCGCTTTGTTCGTAAATGTGATTGCAAGGATATGGTAAGGATTTACCCCCTGTTCAATTAAATAAGCAATTCGATGCGTCAGTACTCTGGTCTTGCCACTTCCTGCACCCGCTAATAAAAGCAACGGGCCTTCCGTATGTTGTACTGCTGCATCCTGTTTATCATTTAATCCATTCATATAAACTATACCTCTTATTTTCATGTCGTATTACTGATTTTTTAAGTATACATGATTTGATAACGCTACGCAATTCTTTTCATCCAATTTTTCGAATATATGTTTTGGTCATAAATTTCGGTTCATAAATTTCGTCCATATGCAGAATTGCCCCCATTTCATTCTTATGCTATAATTATCTTACTTATATATTACGAAAGAGGAACAACACTATGATCAAAGACATTTACCAGCCCGGCAAAACCGTATTTTCTTTTGAGGTCTTCCCTCCAAAAAGAAATGATGATATTTATGACATATACAAGACTTTAGACCAGTTAAAAACTCTGAACCCCGACTTTATCAGTGTAACATACGGTGCCGGCGGCAGCAATTCCAAAAAAACCGCAACGATTGCTTCTTATATTCAGAATATATGCGAGATTGAAGCGATTGCACATTTAACCGCCGTTGCAATGAATTCTGAATTTCTGATTGATTTTCTGGATAAATTACAACAAAAAGGTGTCTGTAATGTACTGGCCCTGCGTGGTGACCGTCCACGGGATATGAGCGACGAAGATTATAGCAATCGTACATTTCTCCACGCAAGTGACATTATTCAGATCATCCACAAACATTCCGATCTGTGTGTAGCCGCTGCATGTTATCCTGAAATTCACCCGGAATCAGAAACCCGCGAAAGTGATCTTCATTATTTAAAGGAAAAAGTAGACTCCGGTGTCAATTTTCTGATCACTCAGATGTTTTTTGATAATGAACGGTTCTATGAATTCCGGGAACTCGCACGCAAGAGCGGAATCAATGTCCCAATCTCAACCGGTATTATGCCGATCACCGCTGCCAAACAGCTTGGAACGAGTGTATCCTTATCGGGCACCTCTGTACCTACCAAATTAAGCAGTATGGTTGCCAAATATGCGGATAATCCGAATGATTTACGCAAGGCCGGCATTGAATATGCCGTAGAACAGATCAATGATCTGATTGAAAATGATGTCGACGGCATACATATCTATACCATGAACAAAGCCGCAACCGCAATCGATATCATGAAACAAGTACACCGAAAATAAGATTATTTTTTAATAATCCCTTGCAATATAGTTTTAAAAACTATATACTGTGATATATATAGTACAATTTAACCAATTGGAACAACATCCGGTAAGCGAGGACAATTATGAATACTTTTGCATTTAAAGAAATAGAAAAACAAATTAAACAATGGATTCAATTAGACTATATATCCCCGGAAGATATCCCTTCTATCGAGTTATATATGGATCAGATCACCACTTTCATGGATAAGCAGTTAGCAGGAAACAAACGGCAGGCAGACGATAAGATACTAACCAAAACAATGATCAATAATTATTCCAAGAACGCTCTGTTGCCACCTTCTGACAAGAAGAAATATTCCAAAGATCATATCATTCTGTTGATCTATATCTATTACATGAAAAGCTTTCTGTCAATCAGTGATATCCAGAACCTGCTATCACCTATGACAGATTCCTATTTTCATGCAGAATCCGGCACTACCATGTCCGATATCTATAACAACCTGTTCCAGTTAGAACAGCAATATGGTATCCATATCCGCGATAACATTGAGGAAGTATGTAAGATTGCAGAACAGCAATTTGGAGAATCCGATGATTATCTGAAGACATTTGCCATGATTATAATGTTAAGTTATGACATTTATGCAAAGAAACAACTGATCGAACGTTTGATCGATTCTGTTAAGCCTCCGGTTCCTTCAAAGGCAGAATTAAAAGAGGCAAAGCAAAAAGAAAAGCAGGCCAAAAAAGAACAACAGTAACATAACAAAAACCATTGCACATCATACATGCAATGGTTTTTATTATCTCTATTCCATAAGCCCTTTTTCTCTTAGTCGTGCAAAGACCATCTCGTAACCCTCTCCACCATAATTCAACGATCGATTCACCCGGGCAATTGTCGCTGTAGAAGCTCCGGTCTGCTCTGCCACTTCCATATAGGTATGTCCCTGTGTCAGCATCTTGGCAACTTCAAATCGCTGTGCCAGCGAAAGTACTTCATTCACAGTACATACATCCTCAAAAAACTTATAGCATTCTTCCTCTTCTTCCAATGTTAAAATCGCATCAAACATTTCCTTAACTGCTTTGGTTCTAATTGTTTTCCCCATATTCTACACTCCATCTATATAATCTATTCAGCAAACAATCTTCTGTTCTATAACTCTTCACTGTATTAAAGTGTTTTCATTATAATATAGATATAAAATCAATGCAAGCCATTTCGGCCTGCATTGTTCATTTTATAATTTGACTGCTTCATTGATCCAGATTGAAACGGTCTCCCGATTCACATAAAAATCTCCACAACCGTCATCATCAATTTTAATATTATACTTGGCATTTCCTAACGCATCTTTGAAGAACTGTCCGGCAAACTTCTTACCGATATACATTCTCTTGCTTCCACCTGTGCTGTCAGACATTACGACTGCAATTCCCGAATTCTTATGTTCATCATCGCCTTCCCTTGTCCATCCTACTACATTATAATCATCAAAATAATCATGTTCATCCCCATAGGCAAGGCGTTTCCGCACCTTCATCATCTTATTCAGAAGTGCCTTTTTAGGTGCAATATTATCATGCGGAATTCCGTAATAGTCCCCATAGAACATACACGGATATCCATCTCTTCTAAGCAATGTGATCGCATACGCATGTGGTTTGAACCAATCTTCTACCCATGATTGTAATGCCTGTCCCGGCTGTGTATCATGATTATCCACAAATGTTACCGTCTGAATCGGATGTCGTGACACTAATGTATCATGTAAAATAGTTGCCATATTGTAGTCCCCGTGTGCCTTTGATGCATCATGAAAATGCATATGTAACGGAACATCAAATAAAGACATCTCATAATTAACATTCTCAAGATATTGTTCCAATCGATTAACATTCCAGTGCCAATACTCACCTACGCAGAACAGATCCCTGCCACAAGCTTCCCGCATTGCCGGAAGCCAATCCCGGTAAAAGGAATATCCGATATGTTTAACCGCATCTAATCGCAATCCGTGAACACCTGTCATCTTAAGATACCATGCACCCCAACGGTATAATTCATCCCGTACTTCCGGATTCTCAAAATCCAGATCTGCACCCATTAAATAATCATAATTGCCATTCTCATCATCAACCGCTTCATCCCATGTCTTTCCAACAAACCGATATATTGCATTCTTTGTTGCCTGCTGATCCCAGTCTATTCCATCAAAATGTGTCCAATTCCATGTAAAATCCGAATATTTGCCCTTTCGTCCCGGAAACGTAAACTTCGTCCATCCACAGATTGTCTTCTCATCACCAACCATCTGATTCCGGCTTGTCGCATTAAATTCCTCTGCCTGAATATATTCCGTCTCGTCTGCACCAATCTTGTGATTCAGAACAACATCTGCATAGATATCAATCCCCTTCTTCTGAACTTCACGGATCATATCAATATACTGTTTCTTCGTTCCATACTTTGTTGGAACGCTTCCCTTCTGATTGAATTCTCCTAAATCATACAGATCGTACACGCCATATCCTACATCTTTGTCACCTGCCGCTCCCTTATAAGCAGGTGGAAGCCATAAAGAACTAACACCCAATGTCTTTAACTTTGAAGCCTCTTCCATTACCTTTCCCCAAAGTTTGTGATCCTCCGGCAGATACCACTCAAAATACTGCATCATTAGTCCATTGTTATTCATAAAGGACGTCCTCCCAATCATATAAAATGTGAATTCTATTATTCCCAATCATTACCTCTTAGTATATCAAAATTCCAATAAAACTGCAATGTGCAGATTCCAAAGATCTCCGGCAAAAAACCATCTTCCGGCAGCGTCTGCGGAAGATGGCTTTATCGGATACAAAATGTTATATATTACAAACAGGTCGCCTTCTTATCAAATCCGGCATTAAATGCATAGAAATTCTTTGAGTCTAAATCATCCTGAATCAGGCGAAGACTTTCACCAAATCTCTGATAATGCACCATCTCACGGGCCCGAAGGAACTTAATTGCATCATATACATCCGGCTCATCTTTACACAACCGCAAAATGTTATCATATGTCAGGCGTGCTTTCTGTTCCGCAGCAAGGTCTTCATGAAGATCCGTTATTGCATCTCCTGTTGACTGCAATGTTGCAGTTGAAAATGGCATACCGCTTGCCGCCTGTGGCCAGATTCCGATCGTATGATCTACATAATACTGATAAAACCCGGAATCCTCAATTTCTTTCATTGTCAGATCTTTTGTCAATTGTGTAATGATCGTTGATACCATCTCTTCATGACCTAACTCCTCGGTGCCAAAAAGGTGTAAGTATATATCAGACCTTATAACAATCGGATTCCTTTACCTTACCCACTATTACAGATCCGTTTCCAAAGACTACCTTTTTATCTTTAATGCTATGGATAATGTATGTCGTCTTATATACGAAAGATGCATATTTTCCTTTCGTATTCAAATCCTTTGCCCCAGCCTTGATACGGATTCTGTCACCCTTCTTCAAAGTTGTGCTTTTCTTTGTGGCGGTCGTACTCTTTTTAGCAACCGGTTTATCAAAGAGTGCTTTCTCTGCCTGTCTACGTCTAATAAGTCCTGCCAATGTCTTACCTGCAGCCTTATCATACGCAAGAATCTTCTCGCTGATCTGCTTCTTCGTTCTGGTACCGTTAGCTGTAAGCTGCGTAATCGAACCAATATTATATGCAAAGCTTACTAACGCATCAAACTCATTCTGATTCCAGTTATATTTCTTGTCATAAGACATTACATGCTTCTCAAACTTAGCAAGATCTGATTTAAGATATGATTCTGCTTTCGCCTGCGTGATCTTCTGGCCAGACTTTACATTACCGGTATGACCGTAACCAATCGTCCATACTCCTGCCGGGCATTTGTATGCAGTAAGTCGACATCCCTCAAATGACTTAATGAGATTTAATCCTGTTGTGCTTATCTTCATATGCATTTCCCTCCGTTTCAAATTCATCACTATCTGGAAGTTCATCTGTGTATTTACTAAGAAATGTCTTAAGGTACAACCATACTTTCTTCACCGGAAGCCCACACAGTACCATATTCTTAATGATGCTAACTGCTTCATACGCAATGAATAGCAGTGCAAAGAACTCCGTCATGCCGATACTCTGTACTTTCAGATATTCCCGGATTTCTTGCGGAATGAATCCGATCAAATTAATTCTCACTATGTAATCCACGAATACGAAGAACAGAATGGCTGCTACCATACTTGCTTTCCGGATGGCTCCATCAATGCCAAAATTTGAATTGAACCTATGCTCCTTGATTGCACGGAAACACCCGAATAAGGTATCTCCTACAATTGCCAATAAAACGAGCATAATAAACTTGTTACTTGCCGCCGAAGCGAAGATAATTTGTAATTTAACCATGATATTCTCTCCTTTACATAAACATTACTTTGTCTTCCAAAATCTTAATTTTCATTTCTTGGTTAATAAGTTGCATGTGCTGATCCTGAATAAGCTTCAGCATTGCCGGGATAAGATATTGTTCGTTCCAAGCATTTACTACAACTTTTCCGTCTTTGTCAATTTCATAGTCTGCTGCTATTGGATACTTTTCAAATATCTCCTCAGCTATAAATCCGATTAGATCCTTTCTGTATCGTGTATCTTTTTGATTTGAAAGATAATCTTGTCGATACTTGAACTGATATATACCAATATCGTACAACTTGTCTGGGTTCAAATCGTCATTTTCCAATGGTTTGATATCGTCTTTAAACCGTCTGGATGAAGTATTGGTGCTTCTGATAAGACGTCCTGCATTATATGCGAAAACATTCGGTTTACTGGTGGTGGATTCCGCGGAGTTTGATGCTAAATTGGTACACGTTATCTGTCCAGAAGTTATACTTCCAGACATGCTAATGTCCGTACCGTTAATAGTGGAATTCCACCCAGACCAATTGCCGGCTGCACAATAACGCCAATAACACAACCCATCCCATAAACTATAAGCTCTTTGCGTTACTGTACCACCAGTCCCGCCACTCACTATTAACCACCAGCCGTCATTGGGCGCATTTCCCATTCCTGCCCCTAGTATAACACCAGAATAAAACTCGTTAAGGTTCTGCCCACTTTTAAGGCTAGCTCCGGAAGAGCCGAAAGGCTGATAATAGGTAGAAACATTATTCCATAGATTCACTAATGAAATTCCGCTAGATGTACTCACGTCTCCATCAACCACTATAGTTCCAGACCCTCCATCCAATAATATAGATCGATTTGTTACGCTGGAATATAGTTCAACACTAGACCCTTGGCGATCGGCAGTCATAATAGCCTTAGGACCAGCGTCGATAGTCACTCCACTATATGAATAAGATGTAAAATAACTAGACATATTGGCTGATGATGAATATTTAATATCTATTCCCGCTGGATAAACCGAAAGTGAATTGGGCTCGTCAGAAACATTACTTTCGTAAATAAGGGCTATTAACGTATCATCTATCGTAGAGCCTTTAAATTCAATTGATCCACCAGTAATCGCTATATTTGAACATTCTATCTTTCCTTCACTGTTGATCTTCGTATACTTACTATCATAACTACCGTCAGCCAAAGATATCTTCGTTCCGGAGGTATCCTTAACATAATTTCGTGAGGTGATAGCGTCAACCGCCAACTTGTCTGCGGTTATAGCACCTGCTAAGATCTTATCTGCAGTAACTGAATTAGCAGCCAACTTGTCAGCGGTTACGGTTCCGGTGTAGATCTTACCACCATTTATGTAGGTAATGTCATTGTTGTAGCACCATTTTCCAATTGTAGAAACCGCAGAATCGGCTACTGATTTAGCACTGTCTGCTGTACTCTGTGCTGCGGATATAAGACTATCCACATCCTCTGGTGCGGGTGTCCAGTCGGTGGGTTTGGTACCCTCTTCAAACTTACAACTACCAATTGATACGGTGCCAGTTCCATAACCGCAGTACAAACGTCCAAATAGAACACTCGGAGCTCGATCATACTCATTAACAGTAAAGGTGACCCAATACTTTTTAAGCGTTGTCGATAGAACGATAAAACTTTGACCGTCATTTCGGCTATCATGTAAACCTTGACTATTCTCTATATGGGTTACATTGTTAGGGGAGTATAAAAAACAGTATATTTTATCTCCGTCGACTGTAGATTTAGCATAAAAAGACATCGTATATTTTCCAGCCTTTAACGCTTTAGTTGCTTTTGTATTGAACGCATTAATATATGAAGACGATGGATAATTACATGTTATCAAGGTTTCACTAGTACCTTTAACCAAATTCCTTCCACCAACACTGATACCATCCAAATCTGTCCTCAATCCAACCACTACACTGTTGGAGCTTATAGCATTGATAAATGCCGAATTGCCTACCAGATTAGTCATGTTGATTTGAGATGCGGTGATAGTACCAGCGGCTATCTCGTTTGCAGTGATGGTTCCGGCTTTAATCTCATTTGAGGTAATAGACTTAGCAACCAACTTGTCAGCGGTAATGGTCCGTTGTGTAAGTATCTCGCCGTTTAGCGTATCTACACTTTTAGCCTGCAATGCTCCAGATATATTGTTGAGTTCATACACTAATGATTTCTCACTACCGCGAATAACCAGCCGATCTACCGACAACGTGCCTGTTGTGATACTATTGGCGTTGACTGTCACGGAATCCAAAACACCCGTAATATGACCATCCTTAATTGTCATATCACTAACAATACCTGCCGTAGCAAATAACGTCTGTATTTTGGCTATATCCATGTCAGACATATCCGCATGAAGATACTTCGTATCAGCCGTAGACACTGTCAAATATCGAATATCTGCTTCATCTGCGGTCAGATAGCCAATCTTAGCAATCTCCGCCTTAAGGGTGTCCGTGGTGATCATGGTGTTTTTAATAACTGCAATATCTGCATGATCAGATTTGATATAGTCAAGATCTGCTACTTGGGAATACAACTCGTCCGTCTTAATTGTAGCCGAGTCCAATGCGGTAATCTTAGCATCAGTAGCATTAAGGCTTTGAATGGTTGCATATTTGATATCCGCTTGCTCTGCCTTTAGCAATCCAATATTAGCCGCATCCGCCTCCAACGTCTTAGTAGTGACGCTATTGTACCGGACATTCTGAAGCGTATTTGCAACACTGTTAATCGTGTTGACTATCTCCTTTAAAGAAACTTCTGCTTCCGTTGTTCCAGATTCCTGTACAATCTCCGATTTTAGAGTACATCTAAGACCGCCATCCCATTCCCAAATGATTTCACTTGGGTAGAACTGAACTAACCGGGAATCATCATAGAACTTCACTTTATCTCCCGGTTCAATAAATGCATCACCTAGATATTCGATAGTATAGCTATTCATATCCATTCCGATAAATGGTGAAAGTTTACTTATCATATACTCTTTAATCTTGCTACTATTCTCTCCTGGAATTAGTGGGAAATTAGCAGATATTACCCCTGTACCACTTGACGGATTATTATATTCGATACTGCTTTCCATAAAAGAAACCACGGAACCCATTAAAGGATCTTCACTGGTGTAGTTCTCATATTCCCATACTTTTATTCCGACATCCAACTTACCACAACATAGATCTGTCTTACGCTGCCATAAGTTTTCTGAATACACACACTCTCCGATATCATATGACTTAGCAACAGCTTTGCTTGGACGTACCGGATAGAATGTATTTCCGATCAGAACATAATTGCAGCCTTCCAAAATACCACAAGCACATATCAACTGTGAGAGTGTCATATTCTCCCAATCCGCATGCAACGAAACAAATGTTCCGTCATAAGAAGGATATTCAGCCATAGCCAGATTTGCAGGCTTTAAAAATATATCTAATATCTCCTTGATTGTCTTAGCACTATTATTCCATGCAACTCGCCATTCCGGATCCTCGTCTATCTTATACAATGCTATCTTCTCCGGCTCCAATAAGCTTGAAAATGCAGTATAAGAAGCCATGTATTCACCTTTATTGATCGTCTTAATATAAAAGGTGCAGACCTTTATCTCAACACTATTCTTCTCAATACGAACCTCTACCTCATCTTTTTCTAAGAAATCCATATAGTCAGTATTTAACTCGAAGTAGTGCTTGGATATATTGCCGAACGGAACGGGATTTCCCATAAAATGAACGGTTAGCTTTTTAATATACGGATCTATCTTCTTGCCATTGTGGTAAAGAATCACATTATATCGATTTATACCGGCATGATATTCTTCAAGTATTAAATTGTCTACGTCTGTTCCGAATGTTCTCATGCTAAACCTTTCTCATATAAATAAAAAAGCCACACAGTAAACCAGATATCTCTCATTCTGATTCACTGTATGGCTCTAGGCGCTCTCGTTCTTATAGTTACTCAATCATGAAGCTTAATGCCACAATATCTTTTGTGGTCAAATCTTCCGGAAGTGATTCTTTCGGGAATTTGCGAACATCTACATCTACGTCAATATCAAACAATTCCTGAAGCTTTTCCGCATCTACTTCCTGTGATTTATTTAAAAGCTTCTTTCTCTCCATCTCATAAGGCTCCAACTTATGTGTCATTTCGCTAATATTGGAAGAAATAGCAAATGACAGATCTATTGGCATTACCTTGTCTTTCGCAACAAATTCATTTAATCTGTTGACATTCTGAACCATATCAATATTTTTCATTATTCATCCTCCTTGAATATCCCTGTCTCAAAATCTGCCATATCTTTCTGAACAGCAGCTTTGTTCTGGTTATAGAGATCCTTGTTGTACACATTCTTTGAAATAGAAATGTTCCCTTCTTCGCTAATCGTTGCTGTCATGCTCGCTACCATCGCATTGTCAATTACAGATGTTCCGCTAATTGTTTTTGATACTGTAGTCTTTAACATTATTCCACTCTCCTTTACTGCTCAATTGCACTTATTTTATATCCAGTGACCTGTGCCTTACCGTCTTGATACCGGTATATCTGTGCTACAGAATCACCAAAATAACAGGTTATTGTTTGCATCTTTCCATCCACTTCGCGGTATTTCACTTCCTTAAAAGGCTTATCTTTATCATTCGCCACATCCTCAATCTTCTTCAATTCAGAAGCAGAAAGCTTACCCCATGTGATTTCAAGCTTTTTCTTTATATATTTGATCGTGCCAACTGCTTTTCCGGCACTTGTTCGTCCAGAGTTCTCCGACCATGTCTTATTAACGCTTCGCGTAATTCCATTCTCTACCGGAGTGGCAACTTTCACTCCGCCCAGATACAAGACATCATATGTTGCCATATCTCTGCTCTCCTCTCTATTTTAAGAGCAATCTGAATACCTCTCTACCTCTTGGAGTAATCAACGTCTGTTGTCCGGCATGAGAAGAATATCTGCCCTTGTATTCTTTCAGTTCAAACAACCCATCATTCTTTTCCGAATATGGCTTGATTGTACCTTGTGCATCTCTGTATATGTATTTCTTATCTTCAAGGAAATCAAGGAACTTCTTAGGCTTTACACCTAACTCTTTTGCAGTATCACGGAAATTCGTAAGCAGTTTTCTGTCTACCAGATCATCAAAATATTCCGCTTTTGGTTTCATTTCCAAATTTTCCAATGCAAGACGTTCATTCTCCTCTACTTGCAGAAGAAGTTGCTGCAATGCTTCCTTGTATGTACCCGGCAGATTATAAGTTCCGGTCTTTCTGATTGCCGGAAGAACTTCTGTCGTTACCCAATCAGTGAATTTCTCAGCAGATGGCTTTCTGCTTTGGAAAATGACTTTATACAGATTTGCTTCATTGATAAATGTCGCATTCTGCTTTCTTCCTAAACTGTCGATGACCTCGCTAGTACCGACCCCATCTGATTTTAATCTGCTCTTGACATCTGTAACATGTGTGATTTCAAGAGCCTTACATACATCAGCCAAACAGAGCCAAGGCTCACCATCAATTGTTACTGTTCTCACTGCTCCAAATTCTTCGTTTTCATAGATTGCTAAATTATTCATATTCTCTTCCTTTCCATATCACTTTTGTTGTATGGCAATGAAACAGCCTCAATTGAAAGGAGTTGATATCCGCTGCTTTCGTGTTGCAATCACTATCATTGCCATAAAAAGCCTTAAAAACGCAAAAAAAGCCAAGGATGTAGAAATCTTATTCTACATTCTTGGCTCAAGGCTCTACCAATATATTACACTACTGTATAAATTTTGTCTATGCTTATTTTAAATCGTAAATCTCATCCCACATTGTCCATACACAATCACCCAAAGTTCCGTTAGGAAACTTATAATCTTTGCTATGTCTTGGTTTCTCATTATCGATAATGTTCTCTAATTTTCCCATTTGCCTGTACATAGTCTTCCAAGTCTTCTTAATTTTCTTATACTTTTTTCCCTGTAGCTTATTCATGAAATCATTATACTTTTCTTTGCTTTGCAGTGATTTTTTAAGTCTTGCAATAGTCTTATCAAGATCTAGTGGCTCTCCGCAAGAGTCCGTCCCCTCATTGACATACCATCCAATATCACAAAACCCCTTATTCCAAATATCTTCACATGCCCAATTATACACATCAATCAATTTACTATTAAGTTTTTTTGACGTCTTAACAGAAACTTTACACCGATATTTTTTACCGGATACTTTAGCAGTAATATAAGCAGTTCCACATTTCTTTGCCTTTACGCTTCCTTTAGATACTGTAACTATTTTTTTATTAGAAGATTTCCATATTACATTACCTTTTGATCCAACCATCTTAAGATTACATGAATCTCCCTTTGCTATCACAATATCAGTCATATTCAACCGTACATTTGATTTCGCTTGTACTGAAAACGAACACAAAAAACTTATAAGTAAAAAACAAAATATACATAGATTACGCTTCATATCAAAACCCCCTCATACTTTTAAATTGATTATATCATATTTTCCACTTTAAACAAGTATCGGATTTCTGCCACCGCTCGCAAATGTTCGATTCTTAACATCCTGGATTACGTAGTCTGTAATCTTCTGACCGCCAAGCTCTAAGTTAAGGTTGATCTGTCCGCTATCACCATTCGCCATAGCACTCATCATGGCATCATATACCGCTGGTCCTACGGCTGCCGCAATAGCAGTTGTAATCTGATCGTTATTGGCTACGGCCGTCTTGCCGCCAATGTTACCAACCATCTCGGCTCCACGCTCACGGGCAATGAACAACTGCCCCATGTCTGGGAAACCACCGTTAGCAAATTTACTTATAGTCGGAATATTTACACCCGGTATTTTATTTATCTTTGCGATACCTTTGTTCATTGCACCTGCCAAAGCATTCCATGCTGCTTTTATTCTTGACGTAAAGGCATCTTTGAACGTAACGGTTAATTCTGCTGATTTTGTTTCTATTTTACTCCAAGCCGATTTAATACTTTTTAATGTTTTTGAATTATTGTTTTTAGCACTGGCAGTTAATTTAGCCGATTTTGTATGGATAGTTTTCCATGCTGATTTTATAGAAGATAATGCAGAATTCTTGCCTTCTAACGCTGTTGCTGTCAATTGCGGTGCTTTATCCATAATTGCTTCCCAATTAGTTTTTAATTTATCCAATGCACCTTTAGTTGACTCTGAAGCATTTGCTACAAGATCAGCCGTTTTGCTCTGAATAGCATTCCATTTATCTTTTAATGAATTGATAACACTAGAAGCATTATCCTTAACATTAGCTACAAACTCCTTAACCTGCTCCTTCTTATCAGAAAACCATTCTTTAACTTCCTGTGCCTTATCATCAATTTTCCCTTTTACATTCACAGCAATGTCTACTACCGCTTTTCCGGCATTGTTAAGAGCTTGTGGAATTGTCTTAGTAAAGAAATCGCCTACCTTGAATACAATGTCATCTATTTGTTCAGAGAACTTATCATAGATTAACTGACCAATCTTCCAACCGGCGATTGCTGCTCCAATGGCTGCAAATAATCCCGCTGCAATGGATGCCGCCCCACCGGAGAATACGGTAGCAATATCTGTTGTCAAGAATGTACCAACATTACCGATTGCTGTTGTAATTCCACCGGCAATCTTACTTGCCAATGTAGTAACGGCACTTGTTGCACTTGCACAAGCCTTGCCAAGAGCGGTATATATTGTGGTGCCTACACTGGATAAACCAGACCATGCAGCAGACCCCGCATTCGTCAAATGATCAGATATTGATTTTCCAATTTTACCAGCAATACTTGCTCCAAGGCCTGTAAACTTCAATATGCCAAATGCTGTTATCAAAGCAGTTTCCAACGGAGCTTCTTGGAACATACCCTTTAACAGATCAAATCCACCCTTAATAGCTTCCCATACAATGGATGCAATATCATCTAAATAGTCCGTCAAATCCAGATTTCCTAGAAATTGCCCGATCTTATTACCAATCTGAGTGAAATCAGTATTTTTAAGTAAGGTAGATACAAATGTCAGTGCGCCTTGAATCCATACATGGATACTCTGCGCTAATCCTGTCGCATCAAACGTCTTAAAGAATCCATTGATAGCATCTGCTACCGCTTTACCGGCAGAATCAAAATGAAAATTCTCTGCAAATCCAAGAGATGCATTGATCGCTGTATTCAGCGCATTTGCTATTGTAGTGCCTATATTGGTGAACAATCCCGGTGTCTCGAAAAATCCGTTAAGGAATGTAGCAAGCGACTTTCCTAACTTTGTTGCTCCCGTCTGTATGCCGCTCCAATCAATGTTCTCTAACACACCATTGATTTTATTGCCAAGCATAGTACCAAATTCCGTAAAGTCAGCCTTTTCCCATGCTTTCTTAATACGGTCAAGATACTTAGCAACTTGACCTTCTACATCGGCATCCTCGGTGTAAGTCAGATCTGAACCACCGCCCCCTCCACCACCTGAAGAATCATTGTCGGATGCCTGCACATTCATCTCATCATATGCATTCAGATATTCACTTGCTTTCTTTGCCGCCTTACCTGCTTTATCTAATGCTGCAGCCTGTCCGTTAGTAGCAGATGCCGCCGCATTTGCACTCTTTACCGTCTTACCAAACAATAAGGATATAAATGTATTCAGATAAGTGGTTGCCTTTGCTATCACAGACATAAGAGAATTAAGAGCGGGCATTGCCGCCGTGATCAGCGTATTAAACGCAGAACTTGCATTCCCTCGTATGACCGCCATACTTGCACTAAACTGTGCATTCTGCTTCGTTGTAGCGGCTATCTTCTCTCTCAACGCGGTAAATGCTTTCGATAGCACTGTAAATACCAATGCGCTTGAAAGCACACCCCAGATACGCTTAGTGAAGCGTGACACAGATCCATTCAATTTATCAAGCATACCATTACTCTTATTGCCCGACTTTGTCATATTAGCAAAGCCTTTCTTCGCAAGGTTAGATATGCTATCCAGTTTCTTTCCTATTCCACTCTCTTTCTCCTGTACCTCGGCAAGTTTCGTTTTGTACACATCTAACTTATTTGTGGCTTTCTCAATGGCAATTGCTTTCTTGTCAATAGCAGTATCTCTCTTCTTCTGCTCGGTAGCTTTTGCCTGTTCTAACTTCTTCTCATATTGGGTAAGTGCAGCATCCGTCTTATTGATCTCCGCAGTGATTTTCTGCCACTCTTTATTATTCTGCATGAGTGAATCTAAAGCTGCCTGATTTGGAATAGCCGCCGAACCAATTCCACCCATAGTATTAGCAGTGTCGAGTTCAAGCTGTTCTCTCTTATTTAATAGGTCAAGCAACTTCTTATCCAATGTATCGCACTGTGCAGACATATTGTTAATTGCTGTACTCTCCAACGGTGCATTCTGCAGCTCATTGAGTTCCTTTTGTAACTTATCAATCTGTTGTGTGGTTTCGCTGATAGAATTTTTCAGCTTTTGAGATTGTGCAGACATTTTCTGAAAACCTTTCAGAAAACCTCCATGATCTATTTTTGTATCAACTTTTACGGTTCCGTCAACATTAGCCATAGAACCTCTCCTTTCTAAGCGGCTCTATGGCTCTCAAACCTATGTTATGCTATTGATAAAATCTACAAATGCCTTGTCCTCTTCGGTAGGATCTTGCAGATCAATCATCTCTTTATGTTCCTTATAGAATTTCTTTTCTTCCGGCTCTAGCTTCAAGCCTTTGTTCCGTTTCTCGCGAATACGGACGATACTCGCAAACAACGAATGCGAACTGATAGCCTGCATGTAACTTAAATAAGTCCAATAATGCATATTATCATCTGTACGAATATCTGTATGTGCTACCTCATTGACGGCGGCAAATATCAACTGTTCATCCTTATCCAGCCGCGACAATGGTTTCTCTTCCTTGACAGGCTGAGTATTTCCCTGTGACAAGAACCAGATAGCCTTGTCAACGGCTTCTAATATCGTATCTTCGCCAAATTCATCCTCTTCATAAAGTATGTCGAGCATGATCAGGATCTTTTCATCATTGGAAAGAGAATCATCCTCAAATGCCTGCATGATCGTAAGGCAGTCTTTGAACCGATACCGGATAGGGCAATCGACACCTGCCACATTCAACGTGGTAGGAAGATCGCCTATCATTTATGATACCGCTTCTTGCGGCGGTTGTTGTTGTGATACTGTTTGGTGTACTTTGCCGCACGATTCGCTATGGCAGTTGATTCATCCTCAAACACCTTTTCAATCACCGGTGTAACTGCTTCTAAGAAACGCTCTACAAATGTCACTCCCTTGTGGGTAGACAGACTGTGTGTCTTGCCAAACACTACAGAAGAGATATCATAATTGAACATATCATTTAATGCCGCCTTGATCTCTTCATCTGCCTTATTAACCTTATCTGCAAAGTCTTTCGCTTTCGTATCTATGTCTTTCACGCTATCGATCTGCGACATAATCCGTTTCTTAGCATCTTCGGCACGCTTAATTATACCCACATCTGCCGGATCAATTTCAATAACACCTAACTCTCTGTCACGTTCATCAACGATCTGATAAACCTTCTTACCACTCTGAATTACAATCTTTTCCATGATATACCTCCGTTTAAAAATCGGACATGGCTCTCACCACGTCCGAATACTACTACTCTCCTTCTGTAAAGGTTGGAACCTTAGCTGCAATTGTTACAGTTCCCTGTTTACGGTTGCCGTTGAAACTTACGTCAAACGGAATCGCAACACCTTCTGTTCCACCACCGTAAGACTGTGGCTTCACTACAACATCTTCTGTCCATGCATCATACGGTCCTGTATCCTTGTCTACAAGCACCTCAAGGATCTTGGTCTCACAATCAGAACCGGTCTTTCGGTTCATTGCAATATCCTTAAGCTTTGCATAGATGGAATCTGTCGGATTCGCATAGTATGGATCTGCTGACAACTTAGGCTCATAACCCTTATCATCTACCGATGTCTCACCGAGAATGTTCTTCTTGGTCTCTACATCCACTCCAAGATCTACTGACATATCATCAATATCCTTGCCGATCAGAAACCACTGTGGCGAACCAGTACCGCCAAACGAAGCATCAATGTAATGTAACAATGCCTCTCTCTTTAACTTTGCCATGTCAATCTTCCTTTCTGTAATATAAATTAAAAGTTACCATATAATCAGAGACTCCCGATTCATCCGTATTACTCTGATACGGAACCGAGGTCTGCTCGATCTCTTCAATCTCTATGTTCTCTAAATCCGGATAATTGGTACTGTCTGCCATCCATCCGGCTAATGCACTCAAATACTCCGGTTTCTTCAACCGCTGATTATCATTGGTAGGATTCGAACGATATACCAGACAGAACGGAAGAAATCCCCGAAAACCACCTGTCACAAACCGCTTCACAACATGCGCTCCCGGTTGAGAGAATAAAGCAAGGCTTGTACCTTCTGCAAAGGTCTCAAAGCATACTTCCAATCCTTTCAGCTCCTCATATTGATTCACATATTCATATACAGTCCGAAGCATCTTATTGACTTCAATCTGTGATAGTTTCTCTACTTCTTCCATTACTTACCTCCTGCTATCTTCTTAACATTCTGAATCCATTCTTTTCCATTCGCTGCCTTTGCAGTCTCAAACCAATGATCACCGGTTCCCTCGGTGTGATATTGTAGTGGTTCTCCACTTGGTACCTTCCGTACATACTGACGGCTGCGATATCCGACATTCGGTACATATGATTGGCTTGCATGAGACACAGGATCCACATACTTAATACCCTCATATTGATAATGTGCATACGGTGTTTTCCACTGTACTACACCACTACCCAGAACGGTGTTGAGAATACCACTTTCCCTTAGTTTTCCATTATCGAAAGGAATATATTGGTTACAATCCGTCAGCACCGCATTATCCAGATAATTCTGAGCCGCCTTGACATTATCCATGATACGATCACTACTGATATGAATATCAATACGTCCATCTGCCGACTTCACATGAATATCAGGCATTACTTACCACCCACCTCAAAATGTGGAATCACCTTGTAGCGTTCCACTGTAGTGATCTTGAATACATTGTCATACTCTGACTTAATATACTCACGGAATCCGTCTGGGTAATCATAATCATCTATCACGATCAAGTCCAATTCTCCTTCTACAAAGAAGTCTTTCTGACCTAATGTGAAATGATTCTCCCTGTCCTCTGCTTTCTTGAAAGCAACCGGATTGAGGTACTTATCCAGATCATTCCGAATATGCAGGCTTGCCGTATTATCATTGGCATTTCCATCTGTTGTGACGGTTATACCATGATTGATCTGTAACTCTACATCATGTAACACGGTAGGATACCACCGACAAATACTCTTTTTCTTATCCTCATAATAATTGAATACTGTTACTGTATCGTTATACATTCTCACACCCCCGCATACAACAAATGAATCCCGTTTGCATCCGGCAATCCCTGCAGATAATCTGTTACGATGGAACGATAATACGCTCTTGCCTTGCTATCATCCTTAGACAGCTCCGCATACTTCGTATCTGTTGTTGAATATGTAATGCTTTCAGATCCTGCAGATACAGACTTCACAAGGCTTGCATTACCGGATTCATCCAATGCTGCAGCCTTGTTATACTTGTCAATCTCCATCATCTTATCGGCAATATCACAAACGCACATCTTGATCTGCAGATCTGTGTATTCATCTTCCGGGTAAGCATTAAACAGACGGCGATGTGTTACCACATCAACCAATCTGCTCGCTCTGTTAGCCATTCTTTCAAAGTCCGGCTCGGCTATGGCGCTCCCGGAATATACATCTGTGTAAAATTCATAGTCTGCATATGCCATAGCCGTTCACCTTACCCTCTTGTGATAATACGGGCAATTGGGATTGCCTTATGTGGGAAATATTCCGGTGTGCCGCTCTCGTTAGAGTTTGCAAGCTCCCAGTTAGAACCGGTAGAAAGCTGTGCATCTGTTGGAGAGATGAAATTAGGCTTCTTGAATGAAATACCACATGGAGCAAAGATCTTACGCTGACGACTCCACAATGTAGTCTCACCGCCATTTGTCTTATCATCCTCACTCATAGAATAAGGCTTCTTAGCACCACAGTTGGTATATTCAATAGCACCATCACCGAATACATATGTTGTATATTTCACATATCCCGGTTGTGCTGCCACATATCCATCCTGACCCTTTGTGCCGCTTTCTTCTACAGCCTCTACTACCTCTGTTGGCATATTATCGTCAATCAATACGATACGACCATTCACAGTACCAAGAGTAACATCTCTCTGCATACCCTCAGAATCTGTGTATTTAGCATATGCAAGAATCTTAAGGTTCTCCAGATTCGTTGCAACCTGTGAATGCATAATTGAGAGGGTAAACTTTGACTTATTGTCTCCGAGAGCCTTCTGGATACCGGTATTCAACGTAGTCTCGCTGAATTTATTATCCGTCTCATTCTCAGAGATATCGTAAGTGTGACCGTTAACAAATTCCAGGTTCTTTGCTCCGGTCATAGCAAAAATACCTTTCAAGCTTGCAAGAATTGTCTGCTGATCTACGTCATCCCAGAACTCTGCAATCTCTTGTACCGCTGGCAAGAAATCCTCGCCCGTGATATCAGATGAGAAGTCTTTCTCCGTCCATCCCTGTGAACGTCCAACTACCACGCGCCCCTGTGTATAAGTCTTACGACTCTCTACTCCGATATCTGTCTTACCATCATAGTTAGACGGTGTGCCGGAAATACGAGCTTTGATTGGAGTTACGATATAGTTACCACCTGCCGCATCCGGCAACATAGCAGCATATTCGCTTTTCTCAACCAATGCTCTTGATTTTAACAACTCATTACGATTGAGGTTATCAATCTGATCAACATACGCTTGGAATACTTCACCGTTGAAGTTCTTAGCATCAAATAATGGCATAATTATTCATCCTTTCCGATGTACTGTGAGATATCCATATTCGGATTCTCATTCTTCATCTTAAACAACTCGGTCATTGTCGTATGACCTTTCTTTTCCTTGCTACCCTGTGTTCCTCTGGTGAACTGTGGCTTATTATTCTCCAGATTCTGCTGTTCTTCATCTACAAATGCAGAAGCATCTTTCTCCTTGATCGTAGCGATCATATCATTCAGACCGATAATCTTACCGTCAATCAGCTTCAGATCCGCATCTGTAATCTTCCGCATGACTGAATCCTTGGCAGATTCAGAAGTAAATTTAACCTCTTCCATTGCCTTAGAAAGCGCATCCGCAAAATCTCTCTTGTAGATCTCCTGCTTATGCTTCTCTTCCATCTCTTTCTTCTCGGTCTTATACTGCTCCAGCTTCTTGTTCATCTCCTCCACATCTACTCCCTCAAAACCTTTGAGTGTTTCGTTTGCGGTGTCAAGCTGTTCCTTGTAGCCATCACGCTCCGTCTCTAACTTCTTGACCTTCTTGTCATGTTCGCCAATGGTCTTGTAATTCTTAGCCACTTCCTCATTGAGCGTGTCTGCCTTGTCCTTTGGTACCTCAATACCGATACCCTTCAAAATCTCTAAAATGTTCTGCATGTTCTATTCTCCTTCATCGTTTTATTTAACTGCTCCGTCAGCAGTGGTGGAAAATTGCACTGTAAACCCGTGCGCGGTAATCCGCTGGCAAGGATTCGAACCTTGCTACAACATCCTGGAGGATATTAGATGTTGCTCCTAAGTCAGCAACCTTACAGCGGGCCTTTCATATTGAAAGGAGGTAAGAAGAAAAAAAGAGCCAGCTGCAATCGCTATAAGCGGTACTACAGTCGGCTCACGTTTTCAAATAAAAAAGAACCCAGTATTCTTGTTAATACTCGGCTCTTAGGCTCTACTTAATTCTTCTCGCATCGAAATTGATTATTCTTTCCTTCCGACACCACTTACAATATGCCGGAAATGATTTCAATACGGTTTCACTATTATATTTTAGCATCTTCGGCTGATGGCATACCGGACACGGCAACCACTTCGCCTCGTCATCTTTCTTCCAAATGTCCATCTAACACCTCTATATTATCATTTCTATCACAATATTGCAACCATGTTTTTGAATATTGTTGATGATCCAAATCCCATACAAATCACCTTCTTTGTCAACCATCAATCTTATTAGCAACAACCTCTATATCATTAATTCCTACTCGGTTATTACCATTCTTAACCATAGCGACCGACTCAACGATATATTTTGATCCTTCATATTCAAAACTATATCCACAAGATATATCCTTAACGTCACCATGTATAGAGAATGTATCTAATCCTCTAACTGTATTATTCTTCTCTATTTTGATCATGTTGACCACCTGCCTCTCGATATAATCTCAATTCTTTTTCATATGAATCTAATGCTAATTTCGTTTGTTTTACCTCTTGCTTGGTTAATTTATACTCATTTTGATACTTCAATAATTTCTTCTGCGCTTCTATCTCACAAAGCACCCTGCTGACGTACGACCCATCATTCTTGCCTTGCCGGTATTGCGTTGCATGTATAAGTTCTTCGAAAACTGCCGCTCTTCCAGAATTAGTATGCAACAAAATTGTATTCATATTGTATGTAATCGCTTCAGCTTTCTTAGACTTCAAATATTCATCTGTATATGCATCCATTTGAATCTTTCCGCCCTGCTTTGCAAATCCTTTCACTATTTTTCTAAGTTGCTTTTTAGGCATAGGTTCAATCGCATTTTCAGCTTTTTTCTTTCTTTTCATTATATCATTATTAGTGCTTTTTTCAATACTATTTGAATACCTCTTCGCCCCTCTGGTAGCCTTGTATGCCTGATTTCTGTCAAACCTTGCCGTCTGCATACGGTTATAATCTCTGGTCAAGTTATTCTCATCACAGAACTGATTATATGCATCTGTCTGACGTTCCAACTTCTTAGCGGTCTTGTCATAGTTCATCTGAAGGTTGAACTTTGTCTCTTCATCCTTGCAGTTCTCAATGGCTGCATCCAATCCTATTAGTTCTCTCCTAGTGTCACGAATAGAACGCTCCCTTGCTCTCTGCTTTTGCATAAGATCATATTCTCTGTTGCTTTTCTCTTCGTCTATCTCTGGATTCACAGAATAAGGATCCATATATTCTATCTGAAATGCTCTTATGTTATGTCGACAGTTATAACCGCACAATCCCAATGGATTATTGGGGAATCCTGTTTCCTCTTCCAAATTAGGAATAACATCCCCTTGAAATTGTATACCTCTCTGTCGATTGTACTTTATTATTTTATCCACATCTTCTGACTTTTCACTGCTTACTCCGTGTAATTTATATACACCACCTTGCCATCCTATATGATTTGCAATCTTGTCTGTTTCTGAATATCTTGCCCCAGAATGTGCCGTAATTATCACATAATCCGTATCAAGCACCTCACAGTTATGCAATGTTATCTGTGATGATGCTTGACTTACTCCTGTCATTACAGCTCTGCGAACAGCTACCTCTTGCTTATCCACATGACCGCTTGGATACTTCACTGTGCAACCTTCCTTTGATACTGTCTCAATAGCTTCCTGAATAACCTCATTGTATGATCGCATACCGATAGATATCTCATAAAATGCCTTATCAAGCACATCAATAAAGAGTTTATTACTCTGATCTAATGTGGTTCTGGTATAGTTGTGCAACTCTCCCTTTGTCTTTTTGTAAACAGATTCTAATATCTGAGTGGCAACCTTATCCTTAGTGATATCATACGGCTCCATGCCAAACGGTGCATAGTCGTTGGCTACTGACGTAAGTCCGGCTTCGATAAATAATTTCATGATGTCCGGCTCTGCTTTCTTTGTGATCTCTGCAAGCTTCTTAGCCATCTCCTCATAGTGCATACCGGATTGGTTCAACATCCATGCTCTGTATCTGGCAGTGCCAGGTAACTTGTCACCATACAACTCTGCTGCCATAATTCGCTCTGCCATATCACGAATTGCCCAGTTATTCATTTCATCATATGTATTGACTACGACATCTGCCGCAGACCATAGGTATTCCGGTGTTAGCATATATTTTCCACATCCTTAAATGCCCGTACAAGCTTTGGTGCTTGAATAGCAATCCAATCAACCAACTCTTCATCATCACTTCTATTATCTAATCCAGATTCAAATAAGAATGCATGGACTAACTCATGCCGTTTGACATGTTCATTTCTACTTTTCTTAGCATCAATCGAAGCATCACCACCTAACATATCCTCTGTTCTTTTAATAACAATCTTCTTGCTATAATTCTGACAATACCCATCCGCACTCATCAAGGTATCATCCTCTGCCTTTCCTTTGACCTGCATATCATATTCTGTTCCTAATACATTTACTTTCATGCTACTCCTCCTTAAATAATCCTTCTTGTTGATTCTCTCCTTGCGCTTCCGCTACAATCACTTTCGCTTCTTCCTCACTCATACCCTCAAATTTGACGTAATATCTCCATAATGGAAACTTGCCTTGTGTTACATACTGCCAATGTCTGGTTCTGTCCTCATCATAGTTGTATGTAAGGTCTCCGAATGAGTATGATGTCTCATATACTCCAAGCGGCGCCAGATCATACAGACTTGCATACGCATCAAGTGCATAGATCAACTGCTCGATAGTATCCCGAAGTGCATCTCGCATTTCCTTGATAGTCTCAATCGTCTCATGATCATCGGACTCTACCTGTGTGGCTGTGATCTGTCCTGTCTTTCGATCCAGAACAAATTGACCTTGTGAGAATCCGCATTTGGTTGAAATCATGGACAGCACACTGTTGATATCCGCTATACGCTGATCTGTAAGCAAGGTAGCCACATGTTCATGCACAGGATCTTTTGTCACATCGTCTCCGAGATCAACAGGCTTAAGAAAACGCGGCAACTTAATATCATTATTATTTGCATACATCACCGCCGTAGGTCCTACAAAGGTCATATGCTTGCTATCCTCAACCTCGCCACCCTTGCGGCTCCACGCAATATCAAGATCTCTCAATTCCTCAATGGCATTGGAGAAGATAGAAACACCGAGTGGACTATCATAGTCTATGGTGTTATTCATCGGCATCTTGAAGTAGGCAAATAGTGGATGCTCTAAGCCGTCAATAGATACCTCCTCTTCCATGTTCTCCCATGCCGGTACCTTATCAAGTGATACCGGATGTCCTAATGCATTATGTGACTTTGACTTGAAAGCCTTGTTCGTAATCAGATAATGTTCGCCCTCGAATCTATGATATTCCAAACGCTTGTAATGATCATCACCCACCTGCACATAATCAATGAAAATGCATCCTCTGATATCTCCGTTTGTGGTCTTCTCCGTAACCATAAAGTCATCGGCCTGTACATAATCAATGCAATTCTTCACATTATTCGAACCGTTTGGTTTAAACATGATTCCACCGACACCACAGGCATCCTCTACCTTATCCCGAAGTACCTTCTTCAACTCTTCCATAACATCTTGCAGATAATCCGCTCTTGCAGATCCTGTCACATTAATATCAATGTCAAGGCATATCTTCTTGGCCGTGTCCGAGCAGAGGAACTTAGCGAAGTTGATAGACTTCACATCATCAGCCTTTGACTTCCACTCCGGACTGCCACCTACCACACGATACCATCTCCGAATCTCCGCATCCATCCACACAGATGTCACAATATCGCAACCAAATATCTTCTCAGCTTCTTTTTTGAACATTTTCCCGATCACTCCTTTAATTAATCTAATCAATCCCATATCAGCACTCCCATCTCAACCACTTACGCATGAACGTATTGCAGTAATATCTCGTATCATCCATTGCATGATCGTTTTCCTTAATAACCTTATCATCTCCGCTTTCTTCATCCCATGAATACAATCCGAACTCTTCAATGGTGTTGGCGCATGATTCATGCACGAATAGCCGCCCTGTGTTCAGAAACGTTGTAGTCACTCGAATGCCGTCCAACACATCATTCTTGGCACCTTTCACCATATATTCACCATGCTTCTTGATTACCTCAATAAATGATGCAGCCGATGGATCTATGATGATATACTCTATCGGTGTCTCTCCTATCAACTCTTTCAACTTCTGGTAATATGTTTCATCATCTAGCCGGACACCTTTCTCTCGTCCGTTGTAATAAAGTTCCCTCTCTCTTATGGCTCTCTTGCCGTCAAATCCCCATATACCGGCAGAGAATGGATTGACTGTACCATAATCGATACTAACGTGGTGCATAGGCGAATACGGGCATTCTCCGTGAATCACATGCTTGTCCTCGTCAAACATGGAATACACCAATCCATCAGCCACACACCAGATACCCTCGATGAAACGCTTGAAGAACACCCCAACGTACATGCTCCGGTACCTCTGCTTAATCTTAGGACTAAGCGAAAGGTTATCATCCATTGTGAAATGCAGATAAACCAAATTCTTCTCTTTTGCCTTGTCTATCCAATTCAGCTTAAACCAATGCCGCGGATTATCCGGGTTGCAATTGAACCAATACTTAGATCCATCCACAGAGCATCGACCTGTTGCCTGGTTTACAAAGGATTCCGGCATCAGTGCCACTTCATCAAAGAACATGCCCGCAAGCGTGATACCTTGGATAAGGTCTTGCGAACGTTCATCCTTACCACCGAATATGTAGAAATAATTTGTTACCCCATTCTTTGAGACCTCTATCATATTGTCCGTTCTATGGTCAATAACGTGATACTTCCGTGATTTCAACATCAGTTTCAACCAGAACAACACATTTCGCCGGAATGAACCGATTGTCTTGCCTGCCATTCCAAGATTCTGTTGATTGAATGTTGACATCGCCCACAGCACGAATGACAACGACATGCACAGTGTCTTTCCAGATCGTATAGCACCATCTGCCACGATTCCATCCTTATCCTTAACCGGACTATCCTTGCACCACCATGTCAGCACCTTTTTCTGCTTGACGCTAAACGGCTTGAATTCAAATGCATTCTGTTTCAGTCTCGCACGTCTCATCTGTGCGGATTTCTTCACACGTTCGACTATTCGCTTATGTATGGAGTCGATACTATTCCAGTCCATCTTCATCACCCCACACCTCTGTAGCTGCAGCATTCAGCGCTTCAAGGAAATTGTCTTCCGAATCTTCATCTGCCACCTCATCTGCCTCGATCTGTGCATCCAACTTCAAATACTCTAACTCTAATCTCTTCTTATCGAATTCCGCCTTATGTTCATCCATAGGGTTCATCATGAAGTGAGCCGTAAGCCAATCGATAGCTTTCTGACGATCAGCCAATTTAATTGACACTCCGGCTTTTCCCTCTTTGACCTCTTGTATAATCTGTGTATCCACCAATGCAGAATTTGACACTTGAACAACATTTCCCATTCCATCATTCATAAACTTTGCATAGTTTCCGATATCAGCAAACGCTATACGCATCTGCAATTCCACGATATCGTCTGGACTCGCGACTATGTTCTGACGCTTAATCTCTTTCAAGCGTTCTATTTCTTTCCTTACCCTTACATTGCTTAACAGACGTGATCCTGCACACATAGCTGATTCATGCGAACATCCATATGCTTTCTGATAACTCTGTGTTGCATTGAACGTCCGAATATAATATATACAGAACATCTGTTGTTCTGGTGTCAACTCTTCATTTTGCAATGTCTCTTTGGTACCGTCATATACTACTAGCTGTGGAGTGGTTGCATTCTTTTTGTTTTGTGTGCACCCTTTCGCTCCTTTGGGTGCACCCCCTTTTCTATTCCATGCATACCTTTTCTTCCAACTCTTAACCGTGTTGATAGTGGTACCATACTTTTCCGCTATATCCTTATATTTCATTCCAGACATGTAATCTCTTTCTGCTTGCTCTTGTTTGGTCAATCCTCTATCACCAACTTTCTCCAAAATACAAAAAGAGCCACATAGCAAACCAGACATCTCTCGATGTTCTAATTCACTATATGGCTCTAGGCTCTCTTGTTTGTATTATAGCATTTTACGACAGTTCTGTCTATTACTCGTTTGTGCGTATGGTGAAGTCAATCCCGCACTCTTCTTTCATCTGCTCAATCATATCCGACCAGTTCACATAATCAGAACCAATGCAATCAGCTTTCTCATTGAACCGTTCGACAAATCGCTTCAAACGTTCCTTACCAAATCCAAACTCATCCCGGAGCGTTACCGCAGACAGTAGGCATATGGTATCAATTGTCTGTGCCTTTACTCTGTTCTCAAAATCAATTAGTGCGTCCCTATTGATCTCCATTGGTACAAACGCACCACCTCTTCTCTTGATCTCCTGTTCTGCTACATCCATTCCCTGATTCTTCACTACATCCAGAATCCATGCTGCGCCGCTTATTCTTGCATCATGTAACTTTCTATCTACCTTTGCCATTTTTACCACTCCAATCTATGTCCGTCTAAGTCGTAGTCATATCCCTCAATTTCATTTCTCTTGTTGATATAGTCGCAAAACTCCTGACACTCTTCCTTCGTTGTGAAGAATACTTTTCTTAATTCCTCTCCCTCTATTTTTTTGAAATCCTTGTTGTGATCTACTATTACCTTTGCATATTCACTGAAGGCATCTGCGACATAATACTCTTCTCCTTCGTCTCCTTTTTTCTTATACCATGCCTTAACCTTTCTGTTCCGCTCGGCTAATTCGTACAGCACATTCTCTCGCGGATGATACACTAGCTTACACGCTCTGCATCCACACTCATCGTCTACAGTTCTCCCTGATGGCAATGTCACCTGGATCTTTCTGTATTTATCACACTTATCACATTTCTTTTTGTACTTATAGTCACGGTCTACCGACCAAAGAATAACCTTATAATGTTCCATTAAATCTTTCAGTCTGGCTTGCTTGGCTTTGTACTCCGCAGCCTGTATTGCTCTGTCACACTCGTCTTTCTTTCTCTCAAAGTCTTTCTTTACTTGTTCGAAATTCTTCTTTATGCCCTGCAGTTTCTTATTTTCTTTACGTAACTTCTCTATCTCATCTTTGATTTCCTTTTTCACCGAATCTTTAAGTTCATCTTTCAACTCTTCGATTTTCTCATCAAATTCATTCGGCTCAAAACATTCATCTTCCCAATTCCACATATAAATTTACCCCCTTATCATCTTCTATACATTGGCATTGGATAACCATCTGGCAATGCATCAATTAACGTCTTTGTTGCGTTCAATGCCGTTTTCTGCATATTCACATATACATTATTCTGACATGTGTTAAGTTCCCTCACACTATTTCTTATTGAATCATTGATCTGTTGCCGCAGATCTGGTGTTAATGGCTTATAAAACAACTCTGTCATGATTCTTTATCACTCTCCCTCTAATAACTCTGGATTATCAAATATGTTGCCGATAACTTCTGCATTAACCATATTTATCCAATAACCTAAATCTTTTCTGTATCTTTTAGTATACTTGCCTGACCAGTCTACATAAAATCCAACATGTTCAGTTTTGGTGCTATCAAAGCAACTCTGATAACTGCCGTACTTGATTTGTGCACAAGCATCACTAAATAAGTATTTTACAATATCATTCTCCCAAATCAGTTTGCCGTTCTTGTCCTTTAAGCCTGCACATTGGCAAATTGTGGTTTCGTCTACTCTATACCAATTTTCAAACCCCAAATCTCCTTTAGCCTCACATTTTGTAAACATATTACTATTATTTGTCGGAATGATAATTGCACTATAACCATCTTCGCAATCATTCGACCGCACAAGATTACCTGTTACCCACTCTCCATTGTCAACTCTCTTTGCCTTAAACAAATATCTTTCTTCCATGCTTACTCCTCTCTTTCCGGTTTTTCGCATCGTTCAAATTTAATCACCCACACAAAAGGATTAGCGTCCCAACCGTAGCGGTCAAGGTCTGTTTTCTTGATGGTGGAGTTCCAAAGTTTATGAAATCCCTCGATCATATTAGGGTCTCCACCACTATCTGGGTCCGAAAACGTTGGATGCCATCCATTGTTTTCGTAGCATGCTTCATCCCATGGGTCTGTGCCCTCCATGCATGCTTGCTCCTCTGTAATATCCTGTAGCCGCTCCACCCTTACGTCCGTAATCTTCAACCAAATACGTGCCGCTTCTTTCGGCATGTGGATTGACGGATGCCATGTATCTGCTGATGGATACTCATTGTCCTCACATGAAGCACGGTACATATAACATCCATATTCTTTTTTCTCCCTATGATATATATGGTCGGTGCATGCTCCCGGTTCAGTATCCATTCCACAATCCCAACAAGGACACCATGCAAACGTTTCCCTGACATACAGGATATCGCCCGGGCATATCGGACAGGTACGTTCTGCTATGCTTAACTTATCTTTGTGTTCTTTGTCTGAATAATTATGCACTGCGTAAGTACGTTTATCAGAATCATAAAAATCCATATCCGGCACAACATAATCATTGGCATCTTTATTGATTCGTCTTGTACAACTCTTTCTCCCGTCAAGAATCGCCCGTACCATTTCAGTATTGAATAATATTGGTTTTACCTTCATGTTTTACCTCACTTTCCTATTTTTGCATAAAAAAATACCAACCATCGAATATTGACGGTTGGTATCCATCTATCATTTTGAATAGATTAGTGATCTGCGGCACATTCAGCACAAAATCCATTTCCTGCATCGCCATGAATATAATCATCACGATCAAATACTCTTCCACAATCTGGGCATGTAAAATATGAACCCACGCAGTTATCACAAACATAACCTCCTCCGACATGTTCATATTGTGCACCACTCATTCCACAACAAATACACTTAGCCATACATCTTCTCCTTTCGTATCTGATAGGAAAATTGTATAACTCCAACCGTCTATATTCAATTACCAAAGTTCGCATTATTTGATATAATTCGACACAATTCGATTTTATGCAAATTTCAACTGACCATTCTTCTCTGCTGCTATACTCATGTTTGGCATACGCTCATGATTACACAATTCCGGCAAATTAGCCTTTACCAATGCCCTTGCAAATGGCGGTGGTACTGCGTTTCCACATCTTTTGACCTGTTCCGTCCGACTATACTTCTTGCCGGTATAATCATGATCAATTATGTAATCATCTGGAAACCCTTGACATCCATATAATTCTCTAGGTTCTAACATCCTTAATCCAATATCCACGATCTGGTAATCAACACCATTCACCGTCACCAGTCCAAACCGATCATGGCTTGTAACTGTGTCAAGCGGCGCTTTGATGTCCTGTCCGGTACATTCCCCATAATATTTGATCAGAAATGCCCGAACCTCTCCAAAATGTCCATCTCCTGCTGTGATAGTAGGCAGCGGTTCTTTGATATCTCTTCCATCACAATGATTGTTCATCTGGATAAGGCTCGCTGCACATATTGAGTTATGATCCCATGCTGTAATCGTTGGTAATGGATTCTCTAACGTATCACCAGCACCCTGATATCCACCATCATAGTATTTATGTAGAAATGATGTCACTAGACCATATCTGTTAGAACCATCCACCGTATTAAGCGGTTGATCTAACTTCTGTCCCCTAACGGCTCTATCTGTTGTTTCTGAATGATATTGGATCAGAGTAGGACTTATAAGACAATGTTCATTTTTACTAACAATCGTTGTTAATGGATCTCTAACATCTTTGCTCCGATCTTCTGTAAAACCTGTTTGTCCAATCTGCACTATATATGGCTCAACAATTCCAAATCCATGTTTTGCTGTAATCGTAGGCAAAGGTTCATTCATATTTCTACAATAATCCCAATTTGCACCACTATGATTGCACTGAACAATAAATGGTTCTGCATTATCCAGAACAAACTTCTTCAATCCTCTTGCGATACGCTCCATCGTCTTAGTGGCTAATGGTCTCACTGCACGAATACCGTATTTCTCTTTGATCTCCTCTGATGTATCGAAAATAGACGGACAAGGTAGGGAAAAATCTATCTCTGTACATGCCCCTACATAAGGCTTGCACAGTCCTTTCTTAACCTCTTCACTGTCTGCCGGAGCATGTGTATGTTCTGGCCATGTAATCGGCTGACCGTCACAACGTGCAACCATGAAGAATCTCTTTCGCTTGGTTGGTGCTCCATAATCAGCAGCCACAAGCTCTTTTGTCTGCACTTCATATCCCAATTCTTCCAACTGCCGCACGAACTTTTTGAATGTTTCTCCCTGTTTCTTCTTAATCGGTCTGTGTGATCGATTCAACGGACCCCATGTTTTGAACTCTTCCACGTTCTCTAACATGATCACTCTCGGCCTAACCAGCGCCGCCCATCTACACGTCACCCACGCAAGACCTCTGATATTCTTATCCTTAGGCTTGCCACCTTTCGCCTTACTGAAATGCTTGCAATCCGGGGAGAACCATGCCAATCCTACCGGGTGTCCTTTGCAGGCTTTAATAGGATCTACATCCCAGACAGATTCACAATAATGCCTGGTGCTTGGATGATTCGCCTTATGCATCTTAATTGCTTCCGGATCATGATTGATAGCAATATCAACGCTCATTCCAGTAGCCATTTCTATACCGGTGGAAGCTCCACCACCACCGGCGAAGTTGTCCACTATCAGTTCACCATCTATCATACTTTCCTCCTAACCGCCTGTTCCCTGTACTCTTTTAATTCTTTCAACCACTGTGCCATTTGATAATGAGTGGCATCATGTAACTCTGCAAGTTCCGGCTGATCAGGGAACAACAGATGTCCTCTGTGTGCGTTTGATTTTTCATCATGTATCACTTGTTCAAGCGTTGGTGGTTTGGGATGATGCACTTTTCTCTCAAAATCTTTTATGTCTTCCACATTTATCACTCTCCTAACATCTCAAATATATTCATCTGCCTAGCGCCCCAGTCTATATACCGGTCTTCCCATTCCACTCCGATGTAATCAAGCACTCTGCCCCAACCGAACTTCTCTCCAGTCTTTGGATCTGTACAACATTCATACATCCAGAAGTGCCATTCTTTCTCATTGCGTTCACGAAGCAGATCGAATCGGTGTGGTCGTTTCTCCATATGAATTCCAAATCCACACATACCGCATCCGGTTCTTTGTGCCTTTGTGGTGTATAATGTGCCATCCGGTTTTCTTGCTATCTCTCCATATATCTCCGGCACCGGTACATTCAGATCTAATGCCAACTGCAACAGATCCTGTCTGTAGAACGGCCCAAATGGTGCAGACCGCATCACACCCTTTCCATAATAGTTGCATCCATGCTCTATGATTGCATCCTCACGCCGACCGCCCTCGCTTGCCATCATTCCAAGGAACGCATGGCTATTATGCTCTTTCGCCCAATCATCACACGGCTTTTCTTTGATGTAATAGCAGCATCTGTCTGATACCATGAAATCAGGCATTTGATAATGCACACCCTCATTTTCATTCTCATATCCACCAAACAATTCCAACCATTTCTTAGGTAATTTCATCTTGCTATTTGTAGCATAATGCCCCTGTGCGCCGCATTCTCCTGTGATAATGGCATGTCGTACAGTCTTGTTCTTCTCTGTTGGATGCTGCAAGGTATCTATCTTCCCGGCTATCCGTTTGGATATGACCGGGAAGCCTACTTCGTTCAGCACCTGTACCTTGGTCTTGTAAGACTTCACAACCTCAACACCTAACTGCTTGTGAATAATCTGGATACTCTTATCTTCCACATTACTGACACTTATAGCCGGTATATCCTTATAACCGAGACTTCGGATAAACATTAACAGCGTGATACTATCCAAACCACCAACCGATACATGACAGTTACATCCCCGCTTGTCCATTTCTCTGACAAACTCATGCACTCTCTGCGCCGCACGTCTCACCTTGACCGCATAAGGAAGATTCTGCTTGGCATAGAACTCTAGTCTCTGCCGTTGTTTCTTCTCCCTGTATTCCTGTCTCTCTATCTGAATCTTTTCATTACTTTCCATTTTGTTGTTGGAGTAAAGACGTCTTTTCTGCCGGCAAACCTCTTACTCCTTTCATCTTTATACTGCCGCCCATCCAGAAGACAGGCGGCATATTATTACGAGATAACTGTGAACTGATCTGAATAGTCCGCTAATTCATTCTGTAAATACTTCTTGATGTTATACATCGCCTCATTCTTCCATGCTCCACCATCTGCTTCAATAATGGCGCATGCAATTCCATCATACTTATCCTCTTTAATTCTGAAAATGAAATCAGATACTGGCTGTTCCACCTCAACAAAAGTTCTAAAAGGTCTTAATGATATCGGACTTGGCACAAGTGCCTGCTCCGTAGATGTAATTCCTTTCTTGACTGTAGCTTTCTGCGATACTCCATCATCGCTATACTGTGCAATTGTTCCGCTTTCAACGGTACCCGCAAACTTTAACACCAGGTCCTTATTGCCCTCTGGATCATTCATAAACTTTGACTGTACACCAATGATGAATCTCTCATTCGCTACAAACTCATCAAATGGAAACTTCGGTAAATCTGCAACTACATCAACCATGTATTCACGTTCTCTTTCTCCAATTAACTGCGAATACAATCTAACCTTAGTTGGACTTACAACATGAATGATCATTTTGCCCTGCATTTCATCAATATTTGCTTTGATGTAATCCAAGAGACTTGATAGCGTACTCATAGTAATAGCGGAAGCGATCGGATATTCCGGCTTAACGCGATATAAACTCTTATCTGAAAACGTACCGGTCTTGCCATCCTCTAACTGAATCTCACGGATGTTTGCCGGAGCTAATTCATTAACAAGATACTCTAATGCTTCTTTAATCATATTCTCACCTGTTCTGCCTACTGTGCAGCCTTTCTAAAATCTACAACGGTTTCTTCAAGGATTTCTCCTGTCTCTGGATCAACATTTGATGTACCGGTCGGCTCCTTATAATCCTCAAATGCCATCTGACCTTTGATCTGTTTGCCATATTCCTCTGCAAACATTTCTCCTGTCTTAAGATCCTTTCCGATACTAAATCCTGTCTTCATACCTGCCTGTGGTGCTAACTTCTCTGTAACATCCACCTCACATGACACATCATCCCGCATCTCATTCTGCGTGAACTTCAACTTAATACAAATCTCTCTTTTGTTCTTGTATGGAGTATTCGTATCCTGAAGATTCTCCACAACTCTCTCAAATGACTTATTGAACTTCTCCTGTAAAGCCCCGCCTACCAGTTCCTGTAATCCTACTGTATTCATGCTGGTTTCTCCTTTCATTTCTCTATACTCTTTTATGTATGGCTGTTACATGTTGGATTTCTGTTTTTTATCAACCTCATATCATCCTTTCTTTGCAAACAACAGATCATTCTCACCTTTCCAATAATCTGATACCGGCATGTAACAGATCTTTCGTATACTGCTCAATCTCTTCTTGTAACATATCTCACAGACTTTCTTATCTTCCATCTTAGGTCTGCCACATATGTAACATAATCCGTATGCTACACGCTCTGATCGTCTTATATCTTTCGGTTGCTTGTATTTTCTGCTCTTTATGTAGCATTGATTACACCGTAGTCCATGCTCCTGTTTTCTATTCCCACAATAAACACACAATCCGGCTGCTTTTCGACTTTCATAACGTGCCTTAGATGTCTCGCTTTCTCGCTGCCGATTGCGATTCTTTGCTATCCGCAATCTGTCCTTTTCTGCACAGTCAAAGCATTTTAGCTTTCCGGGTTCCGCCATCTGATGTCCGCATGTAATGCACAAACCGGTTTGCTGATTAAACCTCTTATCTTCTTCATACCTTGTCATCGTTCTTCTCATCCTTCCCGACAATCGGTATATCTTTCAGATCAATGCCACGCTTTGCAGCACCTTTCTTAACGGATATGACCATCTCATTCCATCCATTGATAAAACTCTGGTACCGGAGATTGTCACCTCGGAATTTCTTATATAGCATTTGATCAATCTTACTTGCCAACTCCTAACCATCCTTTCATTTCCATCTGATTCTCTGCATTCTTCTTGTCTCTCACAGAACATCCGGGAAACATGATCATGTAACATGACTCTTTAATTCGACTTGTAATCCGTTGGTCATACTGCATCCGCTCTAACGTTTCAAGATCGCAGTTGCTGGTGAATATCGTAGGTCTCTTGCTGACATATCTTGCATTGATAATCTGGTAGAATTTCTCATTGATCCATGCCTTTGCTGAAGTAGTCCCAAAATCATCAATCACAAGCACTTCCGCAGTCTTCAAGTCGCTCATGAGACCATACTCTGTATTTGAATCCCATGATTTCTTGATCTCTTCCAGGATATCCCCTGCAGTGGCAAATTTAACAATAATACCCATTTTGACCAATTCATTCGCTATAATGCACGCGAGCCTTGTCTTGCCGTTTCCCTTTGTATTCGAGTAAATGTATAATCCTCTGCCCTCTAACATGTAGTAATTGCCAAGGTATCCTCTTGCTGCCGCTTTAATGTTCTCTGCAAATTTTTGATCATTTCCATACCATTTCGTATCAAAGTCAGCCATCACAAGTGTTCTGTACCTATCCGGAATAGCTGCAAATGCAAGCATTCCCGCCATTTTCTTCTTGGACACTATCCCACATTCACATTCTCTAGCATAAAAATAACCATCCTCTCCTCTATACCCTACCCATCCTTGATCTTTGCATCTTGGGCATTTATAGGTTATCCCAGAATTCCCTACATTTTTCTGAATCCGTTTGATCTGATCTGTTGTCATCTGCTGAATATCTTGGTCTTGAATTGTTCTCACCTCCACTATTGTCATAATTACCTTCCAGAACTTTCGGGAAGTTGCTCGTTTTTACCAGCCAATCAAATGTGATTATCCAATTACGGTTATTCTTCCCTTGCAAGAAGTCACTGTCCTTAATCCGCTCGATTGCAGCTATCACAGTATCAATCCCATATTCACGAATCCTTGCACACAAGGAATCATATCTCTTGGAACCACTGTTCACCTTTGATACCGGTTTAATTCCGCAGACAGATAATTCATTCCACTTTTCCACGGCTCGTCGGACATCTGTCTGACAAAGAGTATCTTTAGATACTCTTATATCTTCTTTCTTGTTTTCTTTCTTATCTTCTTCTATTGCTGTCGTTAGACTGTCAATAGAATGTCGATAGTCTGTCGTTAGACTGTCGCTATGCGTGTCGCTTGCTTGATACAAAGAATAGTTTTTCACTGTAAAAACGCTGTATTTGTTAGTAGTTTTGACTGTCAGTTCGCCTGTCGCTTTTAAGTGACCTATTGACGTTCGCACTTCTCTTTCTGTTAGTCCGGTTTCGGCTGACAACTTGGGTATAGAACTCACAAACGAACCTTTCGGAATAGTCTTACCTTCAAACCGACCTTCCTTCCAATTAGCCTTTAAGAGCATATGTATGAATAATGTCTTCGTGTTGATATTCAAATACCACTCCCAATCCAGTATCTTCCGGTCAAGTTTAACGTAATTTCTCACCTACTCACCTCAATCAAATAAACTAAGCTGCCCTGATACATCTTGAATGTAATTTCTTGCACCAAGCATAGCTTCCCGGATCTTATTCATCCGGCTCTTTTGGATTCTAAGCCATGCTTCAACATCCGATTTTTCCTCGGCAGTTGGTCTGTAATATCCTTTTCCATCTTGTAAATTGATGATCGGACATCTCTTTCTTGCATCTTCAATCTCCTGTCTCATCTGGCGATCACTCAAACGTGCAACCCCGCATAGCTGTTCTCTGGATATTGCATTGTCCTTTCCATAGGGGATATATTCCTCAATACACATACTCACACCCCCCTACTTGATGATCCGAAAATCACACTGATCACCATACTTCTTAATAAACATCTTGCGCTTCAACTTGAATACATCCGTTTCCATGCCCTTGACATCTTCCACAACATACTCTCCATGCTCGTCTGTGTACGCAAAATCAGCTTTATAGATAATCGGTCGATACTTCTTGCCTTTACATTCAAAACCATCCTGTAAAGGGAAACTAGGCTGTAACTCCAAATGCTTAATCACCCCAGCTTTTGCCATTACCTTAAGTTCACAATATCTCTCTGCTTCTCTTGCGCTATCAAACGTATGACCATCTATCGTTGTTTTATGTGCTCCATATTTGTTATATCTCTTTGCCATATATCTCCTTTCTCCCACCGCCGACCACCGGCGGCAGGTGCATGTATTTTCTGTGGTGTATAACACATGCATTTCAGATACGTTAATAAGTTACTTATATGTAATTCCGTCCGAATATCCGAACGAAATCCTCTCTTGTTCCATAGGTCTCTTCAAACTTGGCTTGTCCGATTGCTTTCAATCGGTTTGCTACCTCTCTGTTCTGGTGAACGGATAACGGACCGTTCCGGTGGTGTTCGTCACCACAAAGCCATACCTTCAAGCCGTATTTCTCTGACCATTTCCGATTAGATCCTGGGAATATATGATGCGATTCCAACCCACATATTCCACCGGATACACTGTCACAGAAAAAGCATTTTTTCTCTTTCTGTATTATGCTTTCCATGCTGCTTTCATCCTTTCAAGTTCATCATAAGTTAAGGTCTCGATTCCCAACTCTTTTGCTTCGTCTACCAGACCATCTATAAATACTGACATCTCTCTTGTGTCATAATCTGATTGACCACGATATACTGCATAATGTGTAAGTTCATGGTTCAGATCATATTCCGTTCCGATATTCTTCAAGTGCAACCCTAAGATATTAGGATTCGCATCTGCCGGAAGAATCACTTGTACCGGTCCATTCTCATCAAATAATGGCTGACCATATCGAACAATCAATATCTCGTAGATATCATCCTTACTTGCTCTCTGTACATTGGCTATCTCCGTGATCAGATGCCAACTATAGGCATTGGCATCCAACGATCGTTTCTTTCTATGATTCTTAATATCTATATCAATCAACGGCTTATCATGTAATTGGTCATACACTGTCTTGACCTTGTCATCTTCATTCAGTTCCAAGGTCAAATGAAACCTTCCGGATAATGCTCTGGTAATCTCTACAATCTTTCCTGTCATGCTGCCCCTTTCGGCTTATCTGCTGACTTCTCAACTGCCTGCATAGCGCGATTCCATATATCAAATGTCATCTCTGCAAAACTTGACACTTTGTACCGACTACATATAGCCGCTTCTGATATACCTTTCTTCTCTGCAAGTGACTTAATAGCTTTCACCTTTGTTTCCTCAATCTTCTCATTCACAATCTCATGACATTCTGCATCTGGATCTTTCATTTCTTCGGTTGGAATACAGAATATCTGGAAACACGCGTACTTAAATGCAATGGCCATAGCCTTATTCGTAGCTTTATCTCCGCTATCCATTCCCTCACCGATCGTAACCGCATCTACATGAGAACCATCTTCCGCGCAAAATGAGAACTTAATCTTGCAGATAGAATAGATTAGCTTGCTACCCTTTGCCGTTGTGCGCTCCTCACGTGTCTGCTCCATTACTTCTGGTACAATGAACACTCCATGTTTGATCAATGCTGGGTTGATTCCATTCATAACTGCATCAATTCCACGAAACATGAAATTCTGTTGTGTGTTCCTCTGATTCTTTCCAATTGCTCCAATCTCTGCCATAATCTTCGGTATGGCTTCATATATCTTTCCTTCCACTACATATACCTCCACTCTAAATTCATATTGTTAAGCGTATCCTCTAACTCCTTAGAACGAGATGCCGGACATTCTACACGAATAGATAACTTATCCTCACCAAAAGGCTGTTCATCTTCAAATGGACCATCTACTGCAAACGGAATCTCTTCCTGTACTTCCGGCTCAACGAACGGATCCTCTTCCATCTCCGGAAGATCAGGGAACGGTTCTTCTTTCACATCTGCAGCACGTCTCTCCGCTTCGGCTTTCTCTTCTGCGGCTCTCTGTTCTGCTGCAATCCGCTCTGCTTCTTTCTCTTCTTCTAACCGCTTGCGTTCCTCTTCGGCTCTCTCTTCTGCCTTGCGTTTAGCTTCCTCTTCGACACGCTTAGCAGCTTCCTGTGCGGCAAGAATTTCTTCTTTCTGCTTCTTGTACTGATTCATCAACTGAACTGCTGATTGAAGGTTCAATGTCTTCTTGAATTCTTCCAATCCTTTCTCTTCAAACTCTGATTCCATACTCCGGATGGTGCCAATCTGCATTCCGACCGCATCTAACTTCTCCTGCATGTCCTCTTTGATTGATTTCATTGAAACGCTTGCATTCTCCCACTTGGAATCGTAAATCTTATCTAACGGGCAGTAATCCTCTAATTCATTGTTCATATCAACAACAGCAATAACTTCCATGTATGCTATGCGGATATCTTCTCTCTTCTTAGCCTTGCGATCTTCATCAAATTTAAGTATCTGACCATTGATAAGAATGATTGTATTGTCGAACAAAGCAGTCACTTCTTTTACTTCTTTTTTAAGTACCTCTATCGGAGCGTTCCACTCTTTCTCGATCTGCTTGCGCTTATCTTCCAATTCTTTCTTCTGCTTTCGCAGCTCTGTGACTAACTGCTTGCTATCCTTAACAGTATCCTCTGTTACCACATAATTCTCATAATCCTTAACATAAGCTTCAATGGAAGCCTTAACATCTGCTAAGTTGCTCTCAATCTTTCCAAGGCTCTTATTCACCTTAACTTCTACTAATTCGTTCATCCTTACCTCCTACTATTTACAAATAAAATAAATCTCATCTTCTTCAGAATCATATTCCAGATGATCTAAGCACCAATCCGGATCGCCCTTATCCAGAACCTTACAGTTCATCATTGCAAGCAAAATATTGATCTCATGCATAATGTCTACCGGTGTCCGCTTCTTACCCTGCTCTCTCAATGAATTTAAAACAATATTGCCCTCCATCTCTTAACTCAATCTCCTTTTCTCTTTCTTCTCGTTCTCTTACTCTGATACGTTGGCAATCGCATCTTTCTCCCGGATCCAGATTACTTCCGCACCACTGGCATGTATTAAAATAAGCCATTGCCAATATCCTCCATTCATGTTAAAATATAAAAAATGCGTTATGTATTTTACGTATTGAAAGACCTTTACTCGCCAAAGTAATTAGAGGTCTTTCTTTTTTTGTCTTCTGGCAGCCTGTCCAACAAAATGCCACATACAAATATATCTACGGCACCTACCGCCATTGCTCCAAAACAAATCATCAATGTTAATGGGTTTTCTGCACTGCACGCTAACAGTATAGCTACGGCAAATATCGCCGCTCCTACATTCTGCAGTGCAATCAACCTTTCCTCCTTGCGTGAACTATGCACTTTCATTTCCATCCTTTCTTGACTTCCTTGCCATAGCTTCTGTACAGATCTTGACCACACTCTCAGCTACGGCTTTCTTTCTCTGTTCCAACTGTTCCGGTGTTAAATGTGCATAACAATCATCATCCGTTAATACCCTTGCATTTCCAATATATTGGAAATGCAAGGGTATTAACAATCATCATCCGTTAATACCCTTGCATTTCCAATATATTGTTCCTTGACAATAGCCATTTAAACCACCTCATTTCTCGTTATAGTATGATATTCAGTTGACTTGTTCGGTGTTCCTCTAATGTCTTCGCTAACTTTCAACAGCCGGGAAACAAAATCCCTTGGAAGATTGGACCGTTCCACTTGTTCAATCGCTTTCTGGTACTGCTGATCGTTTAATTTAATTATTGTGTACAGTAGATGCAGATACAGCCACTGTATTGTTACCCTTTTTTCTACTGTCATCATTATTCTCCTATTGTCTTAGTTGCATATCTCCTATATAATTCAATTACAGGCACTGCCATGCCGAGTAATTATGAAAGGAGATATTGTTATGTCAGACAACATACACTTCAGCTCATTCCCTGTTAACGAATTACAAGCACTCGCTATTCTTTATGTTCAAAATCAAGATTTAACAGGAAAATCGCCTACTGATATTTACAATCTTTATCGCACTACATACGATGAGATGTGCAACGAGAAAGAGAAGCAGCGCCAAGCTAAACTGTCTCAAATGTAATGAATTGTAAATATCAGCCATTGAAGATGATATATATTTATCTTCATCCGGCAGATGGGTAATGGATTGATCCTCTGCAAGTTTTAACAACTGCTTGTGGAGGATTTCCCTTTCTTCTTTCATTTCTTTAATCAACGTTCTCCCCTTTCTACATTTACTTGCCAAAATATCAACTTTAAGTTTACTTATAAGGCAAAAAAATATTATCAATTGGGAAATCGTATAGTCGACACATCATTTCTAATTGTGCCGGTTTCGGAATCACCTTTCCGTTTTCCCAATTAACGACTGTTTGTTTAGATATATGCATCTCTTTTGCAACATCCATCTGCGTTAGTCCTGCATTTACTCTAGCCGCAGCAAGACTAATCTGTAGCTTTTTCAATCGCTTCCACTCCTTTCGTTGACTTTTTTATTTATTACTGCTATATTCTAAGTAACACTTGGGGCAGTTAGCAGGATATTTAGGTATCTGCCCCTCGTGGGTTGCTTAATTCGTGTTACTTTCTAACTTCTGTTAAGATCTTATCAATATGTTCTACAGTCTTTGATTCTCCGTTATTTCTTGCAACTTCTCGAATCGAAACTAGCATAGCGATCAAATCCGCTTTTGTCATGTTATCCTCCATATTGAACTCCTTTCCTGCTGTTCCCTTGCTACTCTTACAGTATATATCAACTTTAAGTTGATGTCAATACTTAAAGTTATATTTTTTTACTTTTTGTATTGCAAATAATAAACTTTTATTTTATAATATGCTCATATCATATAAAGAAGGTGAAGCAAATGTCTGAACAAGATTTTAATATTATATTCTCTAAAAATTTAAAGGCTTATCTATCAGAGTTTGATATGACGCAAGCAGATCTAGCCGCAAGACTCGGAGTAAGTACCCAATCAGTATCTAACTGGTGCAAAGGTGCTAAATCTCCTAGAATGGATAAAGTAGATGCTATGTGTTCAATATTTCATTGTAAACGGTCTGATTTGATGCAAGACCATCATGAAATGGAAGATGAATACTATCTTAATCCTAAAACAAGAGAAATTGCACAGGAAATATATGAGAACAAAGATCTCTCATTATTATTTGATGCCGCAAGAGATGCTTCTCCAGAAGACTTGCAGACAGTACATACAATGCTATCTGCATTAAAGAAAAAAGAAAATCATGAATAATGCCACAGTCTGTCAAAGTGGTATGTTACTATTATAAAGACTAAAGAGAAAGGAGCGATTTAATGAGTAGTGACATTTTTGTGCATTATTTAGATTTTAAGAATAGCGTGCCTGCCGCTTCTACACTAAATGAAGACGGAAGCTATTCTATATTTATTAACAGCCGGCTAAATCAAGAGCAGCAGGTTGATGGATATATTCACGAATTGGAACATATCCTACAATTAGACTTTGAAAATCGAGAAAGATGCGTTGACACATTAGAATATTATGCCCATAAGATTGGGTAGGAAGGAATCTAATTATGAACAAAAAGAGAATTATATTATTTCCAGCGCTAGCATTAGTATTGTTATGTGCGCCCGTTTGTAGCAATCACTTCAATACTCAAACAAGCGTCGAAGCCGCTGCCAAAGTCAAATTAAATGCTCGTCACAAAACAATTTTGAAAGGAAAAAAATATCAACTTAAATTAAAGAATAACAAAAAGAAGATTAAATGGACATCCAGTAATAAAAAAGTGGCAACAGTAAATAAAAAGGGAAAAGTAACTACAAAAAAGGTAGGAAAAACAACCATTACTGCAAAAGTGGGCCGCAAGAAATATAACTGTAAAATAACTGTCGAAAATCCCAAAATTAGTTATACTTCTATAAAAGTATATCAAGGTGATGATATACCAGTATATATTGAAAACACAGAATGTTATTACAAATGGAAATCATCTGACAATAGTATTGTGAAAGTATCTGATGATTATGATTTAAAAGCCCTTAATCCTGGAACATGTACTGTTACAACAAAGGTTTTGGGTAAAACTTTTTCATGCCGTATTACGGTTTTAGAACCATTCGTAACAAAAGATGCCTTGGATAAATTAGAAAGAAATGATATTAGAGCTAATCATGATGTAATCGCATTCTTTAAAAACAATTACATGTACGACTTAATGGTAACCGTTAAGTGTACATTTTTCAATTCAAACAATAAAGTAATTGACGTATCAGATTCATATACCTATGTCAAATCGGGTACATCTTCTGCCACCCGAATATCTGGTCCTTACGATAGTAAAAAAGATAAAGATCTTGATTATAGTTCATATCAAATCTCTTATTCAGTAGAAGATATTTTGGAGGTTGCGGAACTATGCAATGAAAAAGTAAGCTATACAAGCAAATATGGAAACGAATCAATATTACTTCTTACAAAGACATCTGAAAATAGAAATATAATTGCCGATTTTATGGTCATCCAGTATAAGGACGATAAAATAATTGATGTACAAGAGGTATCCTCACAACTTGGAAAATCCAAAACAGACACAGTTAAAATAGATTTTCCATATAATGACGACTATGAAACAATAACACCAGATAAGTACGAAATAATACTTGAATCCGCACATTATGAAGATTAACAATAAACTAATTTAATGCTCCGGTTCACCCCGGAGCATACAATAACATATTTAACCGGGGAGCCGAAAAACGATATAACAAATATCGGATACTTATGAAGGAGCCCTTAATCCTAAATATGAACCTATAGTGTTCTCCGAAAAAGAAATTGAAGAGAAACCTGTTCGCATTATTGGTGAGATTATAAAAAGGAGAAAAACAAATATATGAGTACAGAAAAAACAGAAGCTGAAATCTTGAAACACAAGGATAAGTCCATCGAAATATTAAATCATTTTCTTTCAGCGCTTGTAAAAAGAGATAAAAAGAAAGCAGATTTATTATCTTATTGGCTACACACTTATGTGAATTATTTAAAATTTGAAGAAGTTTTTCAGCCTTCAAGAAATAAAAAGTATGAACGCGGTGATATCGTTCGCGTTAATCTCGGATTTAACATAGGCAGTGAACATGGTGGTCTACATTATGCCATGGTTTTAGACAATAACAATGAAAAAAACTCCCCTGTCATTACCATCATCCCACTTTCTTCATCAGACGGAACAAACGTACATAGAACCGAGGTATACTTAGGTGATGATATCTATCTAAAATTAAATAATAAGATTTCTGGTATGCTCTTAGCCTATAAGACAGAGCTCAAAGAAATTGAAACCATTCATGATATGGTTTCATCAACATTATCTACTCTTGAAAAAAATATGGATTCCTTTAGTACTGATGAGTTTCTTAAGCAATCTAACATGGCCGCTTCATCTTTAGAGGTTTTAGAGGCAAAGCAAAAATCTATCAACCAAAAAAAAGCTGATCTTCAAGTTGCATTAAAGGAAGTATCAAAAATGAAGCGTGGCAGCATTGCCCTAGTAGGTCAAATTACCACTATAAGTAAAATACGCATTGAAGATCCTCGCAATACTCATGGTGTATTAAACGGTATCAAACTGTCACCTACCAACCTTGATAATATAAATAAAAAAATTAAATCGCTTTTTTTATACGAATAATATTGACAATCGACTGCTCTTTCGATATAATGACAACTGTTATATCTATTATAACAATGCCGTTTAGCGGCCACAAGTTTAAGACAAAAGTCAAAAGAAAGAGCTTCTGCATTGCAGGAGCTCTTTTACGTTAGGTTGATATATACACAAAGCAGGCAACTATTTCTTAATAGTTATGCAAAATATACTAACAAAACAAAAAGCTCCGGCGCAAACCGGAGCAAAGATATACTATACCGCAAGGTGCAATATAATATAACCGTAAGCAAGTCATATTATATCACAATGCACCTTACAATGTATAGGGTGTATTTTTTATACTCATAAAGGAGCGTGATATTATGTACTGTATCTATCTTAGAAAATCTCGTGCGGATATGGAAGCAGAACGACAAGGGATTGATACCCTTGCCCGACATGAGAAGATCCTAACTTCATACGCAGCAGAACACGGCTATTCAATCGGAAAGATATATAGAGAGGTCGTATCCGGTGATACGATTGCTGCACGTCCGCAAGTTCAACAGATGCTTCAGGATGCAGAAGCCGGAATGTGGGAAGGTGTTCTGGTAATGGAAGTCGAACGTCTCTCGCGTGGTGCCACCATAGATCAGGGCATCATTGCACAGGTGTTTAAATTCTCCAACACTAAGATCATCACCCCATATAAGGTATACAATCCCAATGACGAATATGACGAAGAATTCTTTGAATACGGCTTATTCCAGTCACGTAGAGAATACAAAGCCATTACCAAACGTCAACAAAGAGGTGTTCTTCAATCCTGCCAGGAGGGAAAGTGGGTTTATAACAAGGTGCCATACGGATACGAACGATATAAGTTAGAACACGAAAAAGGCTATAGTCTGCGTATTGTTCCGGAGCAGGGAAAGGTTGTACGCATGATATACACCTTATATCGTGATGGTATGGGATACTCTTCTATCTCTGACTATCTCAATAATATGAATATACCGGCTCCGGGTGATCATTGGACTTATAACACCGTATGCTCTATACTCCAGAATCCGGTATACAACGGCAAGATCAAGAGGGGCGCGCGAGCAGTTGTCAAAACCACTGAAGGCGGAACTCTGAAATCTTCCCGTCCTCGGAATAAGCATTATAATATCTATGAGGGATTACACGAACCGATCATTGATGATATCCTATGGCGAACCGTGCAGGACAAATTTGCCACGCACCCATCCAAACCGGTAGCCAAGGCTTTGGAGATTAGAAATCCTCTCGCCGGATTGGTATATTGTCAGGTATGCGGCCACAAAATGATACGCAGACCACAGGACCGTTGTCGAACCATGATCATATGTCCAGTCAAATCCTGTCACAATATATCATGCTATGAATCCGTACTAGAGCATACGGTTATCGACTATCTTTGTAAGTATTTAGAAGAGCTAAAAACCAATACTGGTATATCGATAGACACTACAACCCTTGAAATGTTAAAAGCCAGCTTACAGAAATCCAATAAAGAGATAGAACAACTTAACAATCAAATGGATAATGCCTATGACCTTGTGGAACAAGGTGTGTATTCGGCTGATATTTTCATGAAAAGGCAAAAATCGATAAATTGTAAGCTTGCCGCAGAAAAATTGAAAAATGAGGGCATTACGGCTCAAATTCATAAGGAAGAAAAGGTGATACGTCAAAGAGATACTCTGATACCTCGAATTGAAAATACATTGAATGTATATTGGGATTTAGATCCGGCTGAGAAAAACCGGATGTTATGTGATATAATAGATCATATAGAATATGTCAAAAAAGAACGTTCCAAAAAGAACGGACCATACAACAACTTCCAGATCGTTGTACACCCTCGTATTCCGGTATAATTTATTACTTACACCCTCTTGGCACGGGTTCCTCGGTGCCAATATCCGTAAGCATTCCGATCACCCGTTTATCCGGCATTGCATACCGTTGTGATAAATATCTTGTAGCTGCACCTTTTTCACCATCCGGTCCGCCAAGCTGACTCATGATCGCCATTGCAAGCTTTGCATCTGTTGTTTTAATATTAACCGGATATTCCAACATTTTAATATAAGTCCACATTAGCAATCACATCCTTTCTGCCATGGCCATGGCTCATCTACCCAATCCCAGTTATCTTTACAATTCACACCATATATGGTCAACGGTCCATATTTTTTCTCATATATGTCGATAGCCCTTTTTATGCTATGATGATAATCATGATAAGTCTCCAAACCACATGGACACTCAGGGTGTGTATCCAGATATAATGCCATTTCAATCAAGGCAAAATTCGTGTTTTGGATAAATTTAAACAAATCTTCCTTACACATATTTTCCATATCAGCACCTCACCCCACAAAATACATAGTTTAAATCCTTGAATATCGTTCCCTGTTTCAATGCACATTCTGTATCGTACATTTCGCCCCACTGTTGCCATGGAACATATGCCATAACCGGCGGAAATGCATTTCCCAACTGCATCATCGAATCTTCCTTATGACAATTCTTACCCGGTGTCATCCTGCACACACACTCCACTTCCATATGACGGTGATTCGAATCCTGAATCGTTCTTCGTCCATAATTACAGTTTGAGCTTATATTGCGTCCTGACCGCATAGGTCGTGTATTGCAAGAATTCATGTTATTACAATAGGATTCCACAAAATATCTCCTTGTTCTTTTTGTATACTATATCATATGAATTCATCCAGTGTTTTGTTACCGGAATCATTGCATTTTCAAAAGAATCCCAAAGAAAAAGAGACCGCCGAAACAGTCTCTTATAGCCAGACAGGAAAAAGAACTTTTCATGTCTATGAATTGATAGAAATTCAATTATAGCTATCGATATAGAATCCGATAAACAACTCCCCCTAAATATAACATTACATTTAGCTGTAAATCTATATAGCATTATACATGTCATTTACTATTTTTTCAATTCATATTTTCATATTTTTATTATATAAATAATTTATTTTACTTTTTTTCAATTGCTTTTTGGGCAAACTTCGTATCTATAATATTATCATACGAAACCTCACGATCCAATTCTCCTGCATCCGATAAAATATTCTGCAAAAGATCAAAGCTGCTCTCTTCAAAAACAAGATTATCCTTCCAGGTATTCTGTTCATAATAACGATTAACAATTGTCTCAATTGTTTCAATATCCGTTTCCTCGAACTGTGGAGCGATCACTTTTGCAATTTCTTCCGGAGAATGCGTATTTACATACTCCATTCCTTTTTGAAGTGCGTTTGTAAAACTCTGTATAATATCCTCATTTTCTGCCAGATAACTTTTTGTTGTACAATATGACGTATACGGAACATATCCTGAATCCACACCTAACGAAGCAACTACATATCCTTCTTTTGCAGACTCCAGTGCTGTTGCCGATGGTTCAAACTCAACCGTAAAGTCCCCCTGCCCTCCTGAAAATGCTGCTGCCGTGCTTCCAAAATCGATACTTTGATCGATAGAAAGATCAGTTGCCGGATCAATTCCGTTTTTCTTCAGGATATATTCGAATACCATCTGTGGCATACCACCTTTTCTGCCACCCAATACCTCTTTTCCTTTTATCATATCCCATGTAAAATTCTCAATCGGTTCTCTTGCCACTAAAAAATTACCTGCCCGTTGTGTCAACTGTGCAAAGTTAACAGCATAATCCGAAGCCCCTTCACTATACAGATATATGGAAGATTCCGCTCCCATAAATCCGATATCAGCCTCACCGGCAACCAATGCAGACATCGTCTTATCCGCACCGAATCCGGTAACTAACTCGAGATCAATCCCTTCGTCTTCAAAATATCCATTTTCGATCGCTACATATTGTGGCGCATAAAAAATGGAATGTGCTACCTCATTTAATGTAATCTTTTTTAAATGCGAATCTTTCTTTCCACAAGCAACACAAGTAACCACCATAGCCGCTACAAGTAACCCTGTCACAGCCATCTTTATAACATGCTTTTGTTTCATGCGTATATTTCCTTAAACACTTTTTAGTAGTATATTCTCTTATTGTCGGAAATGTTCAAATCAAAAAGGAACTTTCTCCCATATACTCTTCATAAGTTACGAAAAAAATTTCCCTTTTCTAAAAAAGATTAAAATACTCTAAAATAATCTTAATACCCAATAGCACCAGAATCAAGCCTCCAACAAATTCCGCCTTGTTCTTGTACTTTGTTCCAAAGACATGTCCGATATTCACCCCCGCCACGGAAATGACTAATGTGGTACATGCAATGATACAACATGCAACAACTGTGTTGATCATAGCACTTGCTCCGGCAAGCATCGTAACCGGCACACATGCAAAAGTAATACCAACTGCCAATGCATCAATACTGGTTGCAATTGCCAACAGCAGCATCTCCTGTACCTTCAAGGTTGCAGTCTCTTCCTCCGGCTCATCCGATAATGCCTCCTTAATCATATCCCCTCCAATCAACGCCAACAACGCAAATGCCACCCAAGGTGCAATCTCATTAATATATTTTTCAAACTGAACACCGAGGACATATCCGATAAACGGCATAATTCCCTGAAATCCTCCAAACCACACACCAACGATCAGACACTCTTTCCATGTGATTTTGGGCATCGCAAGTCCTTTACAGATTGATACCGCAAATGCATCCGCTGATAAGCCTACCGCTAATAAAAGTAATGTGACTAAATCCATGTGAACTCCTCTCTTTTTTCCGTAATAGATAGCTTCTTACAAAATGCTTTCTTACGCATTCTACAAGGGGCTACGTATAGTAGAAACAGAAAAACATAAAATAAAAAAAGACATACATATAGCCTGCTATGCTATATATAAGTCTCATCAATTAAGGCAAACCAGATGTTCTCCACCAGTATGTTGATTTGCCACACGTTATTATGTGCTGACTACTCCCTCACATATAAAATGTATCTTACCGAAAAAACCGCCACCTGTCAAGACATTATTACCCTTGCACAGCGTAAGTGACGGACGATGTGTGAGGGCACATGCAAAAAGATATAGAGAAAGCCATGTTGGGTTGCCTTTATGGTACGCAGGCACGCTTGCGCTATGCTTCATACGCAGCGGTGCTA
>ERZ825137.527-NODE-527-length-53361-cov-5.020992_pt1 | contig 53361 bp, 53 predicted proteins | sample MGYA00519873_ERZ825137 | MGnify/ENA primary metagenome ERZ825137 (study PRJEB31778, sample SAMEA3449190) | human gut metagenome | biome: human gut; feature: human-associated habitat; material: faeces | place: United Kingdom | collected 2010/2012 ...
AAAATCCAGCAAAGCACTAATATCACTAGCATACAATACAATTCAACACATCTAATAGAATATGTTATGTAACCCTCATAACCCGAAGGTCGTAAGTTCGAGTCTTACCCCCGCAACCAATAATAACAAGACTTACAAGTTTTTGCTTGTAGGTCTTTTTATATGCAAAAGTGACCAGAAAGTGACCAAACTATTAAAAGGTGTTTATTTTATCAACAAAAAGTGATATAATGTGGAAAAAGTGAAAGGTAAAATGTATATATGAAGAACTTTTGTTACAAAAACAAAATATATATAATACTTGTACTAGCAACTATTGGAACATTGCTGATAGCAATAATAGAATATTATAGAAATAATGAATTTATTGCATCAATTTGTTGCAATTTATTTGCAGGAATGATTACAGGATGTGTAATAGCATTTATTTCAGCATTAAAAAATAGAGAGAAGAGTAAATATAACTTCCTAATAATAGCATATAAATCAGTTTATGAATGCCTTATAGAATTCATAAATAATAAAGAGTATTATAAGTATTTATCAAATTATGATATTCTATTTGAAGAAATATATGGAAAACTATCATATTTGAAATTTATAAATGACTATATAAGAAAATACAAAAATGAATTTTTACAATATGGAGAATTAGCTTCAATTTTTATTGAAAAATTTGAATATAATATAAATGATAAAGAAAAAGAATATATAAAACTATGTGAAGATTTGAAGGAAAAAGTATATAATAATGAAAAGGAATTAGTGAAATTAGTAAAAAAATATGAAATAAATGTAATTAAACTATGTGCTAGTATAGCAATTGAAATAGATAAATGTAAAGCAGAAATTTATAGAATTGACCAAAGTTTTATTTAAAGAGAAAGGAGTAATATGCATATGTTTCTTAGAAAGAATAAAGAAATAAGAATTAAAGCAATGAAACCATATATAGAAGTAGATAGAGGATTATCAAGAGAAGAATATGAAAAACTACTTAATGAATTATTTACATATATTGATTATTTTAAACACACTTATGAAAATAATGATTTTAAAAATGGGGAAAAAAGTGCATATTATTTAATTGCAGATACCTTAAAATGTCAAATACTAAATGATAATATAAAAACAAATTTAGATATAAAAAAATATGTTGATGAAATTTTAAACCTTAAATAATAAAATGAAAATGGATAGTGATTTTATGAAAAGAGAATTATTTAGAGAAAAAATTGTAAAAGAATATGTATATAACAAAAAGCCAGAAAAGGAATCAGGAGTAGTATGGAGTAATGAAGAATATATTAAATTTTATGAAGATAATAAAAAATCACTAAACTCACTATTACTTGATATTAATGAATATTTTGTAGATCATAAAAAAGATATAGAAAAAGAAAACAAATTAACTGATAGACAAATAGGTTGCATACAAAGAATTACAAAAGTTTTTACAAAAGAAATATATGGAGATGATGCAAGAGACTATTCACAGGCTTATTATGAATTACTTGATTTTATCTTTTATCCAGGATATGACTTAAAAGAATTATCTTATAATGAAATAGAAATAATAAGAATGATGATAGCATATTTAATTAGCAAAGCAGATGAATTTATAAAAAAGTTTGAAAATCATCCTGATGAATATTTAGATAAATATAAATTAGAAAAGATAAAAGAAACATCAAGAAGAATATATTTTAAATTAATTGTTGATGATATTATAGTTGGAAATGCATGGATAACTAAAAAAAAATATAAATTGTTTAAAAGAGGTATGTATATTTATATTGACTCACAATATAGAAGAAAGAAATATGGAACAAAATTCTATAATTTATTAGCTTGTAAAATTACAGATATGGATATTGCTTGGATATATTTAATAGTTAATAAAAAAGATATGGTTGCAATTGAGTTTTTGAAGAAGCTTATTAATAAGTATGAATTAAGATTTTCTTTAGGAAATAAAATAATATTTCAAGATACATTAATTATAGATTAAAAAATAGACTGGATTTTATTATAAATCTAGTCTATTTTAAGTTGCTTTTGAATTTAAAATATTATCCATAACATCTGCTGCTCTCTGGAATTCATCATCAAAAAAGTCAGAATAAAATGCATGCGTAACTTGGATTGAAGAATGTCCAGACTTTCTACTAATTATTTGAGATTGTACTCCTTCTCTTATCATAAGAGAGATGCTAGTATGTCTTAGTGCATGAAATTTAATTTTTCTTAGTCCATATTTTTTTATAATTTTTTCAAATATTTTTGATGGGGTATCTGGATGCATTGAACCACCAAAATCAGTTGTAAAAACTTGATTTGAATTTTCCCATTTAGAACCCAGTTTGAATTTATGCTTTTCTTGTTCCACTTTATATTTTCTTAATATGTTAATAGTAGTAGGAGAAATATATATTTTTCTATCACTATTTAGTGATTTAGTTTCTTTTATAACAATCCCCTTATTTCTAACATATTGTGAGGATTTATTTATTGTCAAAGACCCAGTTTTAAATGATATATCATCCCATGTAAGACCTGTTAATTCACCTCTTCTACAACCAGTATCTAATGCTAAATAAATTATTGCTTGATATTTTAATGGCTCATTTGTTAATGCATCTAGTAATTGATGAACTTCATCAATTGAATATGCAATAACATGATTTCTTTCTCTTTTTGGTTTTTCACATTTTGCATTAGGATTTTTGCTTAAATAATCCCAAATAATTGCCTGTTCTAACATATTATTTATTAACAAATAATAATGCTGGATAGTTGTATGTGAAAGAGAATTGCCTTTATTAGTTTTATAATCATTATATAGATAATCATAAAATGATTCTAAAATCTTTACATTTAGATTACATAGTTTTATATGACCTATTTTTGAATTTATAACATTGATCCTATATTCATAATTTACATATGTGCTAGGAGCTAAGATGTTTTTCTTTTTGCTAAGATATTCTACACTTAAATCTTTGATAGTTATATCTTTTTTAGTTACAAAACTTCCTTCTTTTAGTTGCAATTTAATTTGTGCTTCTCTCAATTCAGCTTCTTTTTTGCCACCATAAAATGTTTCAAAATATCTTAATCTTTTTCCATCAACATAGCCATATGTAATTATTAATTTGTATTTTTTTGCTTTTATTAGTTCTTGTACAGCCAAGCTTATTCACCTACTAAATCTACACAATTATGTTTTAATTCCTGTTGTTCTATCCAAGTATCTATAGATAATTTTCTAAAGAATATTCTTGTGCCAACTCTATAATAAGGGATACTATTATTTGCCACTAATTTTCGAATAGCAGAAATTGAACAATTTAAATATTTAGCAACTTCTTTTACATCAAAAACTTCCATTGGATTTCCTCCTGTATAGATAATTTAAATGTTTAGTAGCGAACCGAAATGAAATAGAAATGTAAATATTATAATGTTCTATCATATATTATCACGAAAACCTTTAAAAGTCCGCTACAAAACAGGTTTAAGATGCAATTAAATCAGAATTAATTACTTCTAAAGAGTTACATACCATTTGCTTAATGTTATTTTCAATTTCATTTTTTAATTGTTTTAATCCCTTTTTATTTGACCCATCTATAGCAAGTGGAGTTGTATCTAAATTACCATTTTTAATACCAATCCTTATAGAGGTTATTTTGGATTCTAAAGTAGAAATTGCAATACGTATTTTTGAATATTTCTCTTTAAATAATTTATCTAATTCTTTTAAAAGTTTTTTCTTTGTTGCTGTATCTAATGATGAATCCGTCTTAATTTTATCTCTTTCATCGCATTTATAATTGCTTAATCTTTTAAGTAATTGACTTAAAACAATTATCATATGTGGATATATTTGTACAGTTTGGATTATTTTTAAAGAGTTATCTAAAAATAAATCTCTCATAAAAGATGGAACAATTATGCCTTGATATAAAGTTCTTTCTACTTCTTGTCCAATCTGTTCAATATATTTTGGTATTCCCATTTCTTTAACATTATTATTTTTAGAAATACTATACATTTTATATTTTGCTTCTAGCATTTCTCTATTACTTAGTTTCTTCATAAAAACCATTCCTTTCTATATTAGGAAGATGATATGAAACTACCATCTTCCAATTATTTTTAAAATTCATGACCTTCACCAAACCTTGGAAAAGGTCTATGTGTTGCAGTAGATTCAATAGTACCTGATATTTCATTATCTGCAATCTTTCTTGCAGCTATATCTATTACATATTCAGTTTTACCATTAATTCTTTTTGCAACTTTATATCTTTTTTTATCATTTTGATATAAATATCCGTCTTCCGACATATATCTCCATAGAGTCCTAGCATTTACAGGAAATTTTTTAAAATTCCCATTACTATAAAATTTTTCAACTTCTCCAAAGATTGCGTCTGGAAATAGATAATATCGTTGTGATTTACAATCATAATAACCAACTTGTTTTCCTTGTTGAGAAAAGTCACCAAAGTGAGAACCAAAACCATAATATCTTTGATTGTTAATAACTTCTACTGAAACTGTATGGGTTGATAATAATTGTTCTAGTGCATCATAAAACAATTCTGAAGGTTTTAATTCAGTAACTTCTTGACTTTGTTGCTCAACCAATTCATTTAATATAGATGTGGAATTAGTATCAAGAAATTGTTTTTTCTCTTGATTAATAACACCATTTTCATATAGAAATTGTGTGAAGAGTGTAAAACCAATTGTTAATACAGCTGATATTTCACTTGTTCTACCATGAACTTCATTATTTTGTTTGCTTCTCAATTCATTAAATTGAAATTTTACATTTTTTACAATGTTTTCTTCATTATTTATTATCCACTCTATGTATCTCATCATACAAAAAGCAAGTTCATCAGAATTATTTTGTAATATAGATAGTTTAGTTAAATCAATACTATCTTGTTTAATAGTAACTACTAATGACCTAGCAATTCTACTTTGAGCAACATCTGGTAACATTTCTCCAGTTACTATACAAAGGCCTCTAGCAACATAAGGTTCTTTTAATGTTTTTCCGTCTTGTGACATTCTCGTTCTTCCAACCCTGTCACCATACATACCATAAAGCCTTTCCATTGTATCTAGCTTTCTGTTTCCAATTATTTCAGGATTAAAATCATCAATTACATTTACAACATCTTTTAAAATAAAAGACTTTTTTTCCAAAGAATTTAAAGTATCTCTGAAACTGGATGGAAATGTATCTCTATTAAATCTTCCAAAATGCGAAAGAGCTAATGCTGCTAAACTACTTTTTCTAGTCCCACTTTTTCCTTGAATAAACAATATAAAATCTGCATTTATGTTGTGTTTAGCCAATATGCTTGTCAAAGGAGATAAATAAATTGTTGCTAGTATAGGTATAGTTATAGAATATTCTGCAACATCTAAAAAAGATAGACTTCTTTGTAATGATTGAACTATATCAAATGATTTATCAGTAAAACAATATTGTTGTAGCTTATCATTTGATAAATCTACACTAACATTTTCAATATCTCCAATAACTCCGTTGTGGTATAAGAAACATAGTTTATCATCTATTATTCTAAAACCTGTGTGAGAATAAATATTTTTCTCAACTGTTATATATCTTCCAAGAATTTGCATTACTTCTCTTAATTTATCAGGATTAGATCTACCAGCTGAAATGATTGCATGTTTATCCCAATAACTTCCCAAAATAAAATTACACCTAGAGTAACTTTCAACATCAATTGGTAAAAGTGGTAATTTCAGATCGGGTTGGTCAAGTAGATGACAATTCATAATATATTTTGTTTCAGTATCTCTGCCATTTATATAATTTATCTTTTCTTCTGCATATGTTACAAAATTGCTGATTGGTGTATACGCTCCTTTAAGGCTTACATACCACAATTTGCCATTTCCTACTATATAACATGAGTTACTCAAATAAGTATTACAAGTTTTAGCTAAAGAATCCATTTCATTTTCTTCAGCAACTTCTGTATTTTCAACTTCTGTTTCTTTTATGATATAGTAATTATCACTCTCGAATGCTAAAGCTTTGCCACCTAAAAACAAAGTTGCAACAGAGGTAGGAGCAGTATCCATATTATAATTTTTAAATCTTTCTTTTAAAAACTTATATATTCCCTTTACAGCTTCTTTTTTCTGAGTTGCTAAATCTAATATATATACCAATCTGAATTTATGCTGTTTTTCACTATGTGAAAGGGTATAATAAATGAATGTTGGTATTAAATTTATTGATTTACAATACTCTGTTATTCTATCTACTGTAACATGATTTTCATCATTAACAGATAGATTTATTTTTTTACCATTTTCAGAAACTGTATTGTCTACATCAACCATAAAAATTTGATATAGATTTTCATCATCTACCCAATCAGTTTCAGATTTTATAGCTCCTGGAATACAAGTAAAACCATTTATTAGTTTATCTTTTACCAGTTGCAGTGGATAAGCTCCAGCATCTTCAATTTTTATTCTGTTTTTAATTTTTCCTATTGTTGGACCACTAGGCTTTTCTGTAAAGCATTCTTTATCAAACAAAGCATAAATATAATTATCAATAACATATTTAGGTTCTGTAAGTTGTAATGAGTACTCTATAGAAGTAGTAGTTGTAACTTTAGGTGAAGAATTAGAAACTAGAACAGGAAGTTTGGATGATATATCTACATCAAGTTTGAATTCATTAACTAGCCAAACTAATGCATCCCAATTTTTAATCTCTTTTTCTGCAACAAAGTGTTTTTTAGTGCTTGTAGGATGATTATTCAGTGATACAATAAAACTAAAAATGTCTAAACCTTTACCAAATGAATCATCACTGAAGTCACTTATGATTTGTTTTTCTGCATTTGCCCCAAGAGATGCGGTTTTTTCTTCATGAGTTTGACTAAACCAATATGATTCTGAACCAGATTCATGTTCAGCTTCTCCCAAGATGTGTTTTGCTAAATTTGTAATGGATACTAATTGTTTGACTTGCTTAAAAATGTCATTATCCATTTAGAAAATCTCCTTTCTATCAGATTTTTTGATAGAAATACTTGTAAAACACTACAATATGCAGTATAATTCCTTTAGAACAATTGAATATTGATAGAGTTATACAAGTATAGTTCTATCATGTTTTCTGACACATTAGGAAATTGGTGCTTTCTTAATGTGTTTTTTTTCTATGAAATTTTCAATGTGCATATTATAGATTTTTTAGTGAGAAATCTATAAAACTCTTAATTTTTAATTTTAATCATTTGGTTATCCTCCTTATATTTTGAAATTTGATAGTATCTAAGAAATATGATATACTTCTTAGGTAAATTAAAATAACAATATAAATAACTATTGTTGGCTCTTATTTTAAGAGCTCAAATTGATATTGTCAATGGATTTTAAACTTTCTTCGATTAGATATTGTTATTCAAAAGATAGGTGGGAAAAATTATGGAATATTTTGAAATACAAAACTATGATTTATTTAGACAAAAAATAAGAGAATTAGGAGAGCCAACTGAAGTTGCTAAAAGATTAAAAGTTCATCCATCAACTGTATCTAAATGGACTATTGATGGTGTACCAAATCAAAATAATATAAGAAAAATATTAACAGAATATAATTTAACATGTGAACAGTTGGGAATAAAAAGAATTAAACAAAAAGATAGTTTTTCAACTAGATTAAAATATCTAATAAATGAAGCAAATCTAAAACAAAGTGAATTTGCAAAAGATGTAGATATTAAACCAAGTACAGTATCAAACTTAGTCAACGGAACATATGAACCAAGTTTTCAGCTTATTGAAAAGATTGCTGATTATTTCGATGTTAATGTTTTATATTTAATGGGAAAAACCAATGTTAGAAATCCTAATAATGTGGAATTAACACAAATTTTAAATGTTGGAGAAGAATTAATAGATACATTAAAATCAGAAAATCCAAATGCAACAAGGAGCTTTTTAAACATGTCTTTATCAGCAGAAGAACTTGGAGAAGATTATTATGATTTAAAAGATTTTTTAATAAATAAAGAATTATTAGCAGTTTTAAAAGAAGAAGTTGATAGAATTATTTCATATAGTAGTAATGACAATTATTATGCTAACTTTGAAGATGTTATTAATGAAAGAGATGTATATTCACAAGCTACTAGCTATTCAGAAATTATAAGTATAAAAGATATAGCTCATTTTAATATTTGTAAAAGATTTTGTAAAGTTTTTGACAAATATGTTGATAAATTATTAGTAGATAGGGACTTAAAATATATAGATAATCTTAAAAGAAAGAAAAATGAGAATAACAGTAAAGGCAAATAACAGTTTTAAGTAAGATTTTACAATATAGTGCAAAAGTATTATATTTAAAAATGTGTTGTTTTTGTCTACTAATTTACACTTTTAACACTTTTTTAGAATAAGCAGATTATAAGAGATAAGTTTAGTGGAAGAAGGAGGCGTTGAAAAATAACATATACATATTTATAAAAATGTAATATTTGCGAAACAGACTAAAAAGATTGAAAAATCAATATTTTAAAGAATAAAGAGAGTGATACAATATATATATGATATGTAAATAGTATTGCTTTTTTTATTTTTATTTTGATTACAGTAAAATATTAATAAGAGTACGTTAAAATAAGCCAGTTTAGTATACTGGCCGAGTGGCTATGGCCTTTTTTTATATTTACAAAAACTAAGATTTATGCCTTGACGAAATCAATTTGTCCCGCTAAAATAGAGACATCTTACAGTTTTTACTGATTTGTAGTGGAGTTTTGTATGAGTAATAGAGAAAAAGGATTGAAAATGCTAAAGTTATTGAATATGCATAATAATGTAATTCTTGATTATAAGAAGAAAAATAAATTAAACAAATCAGAGTCACCACTAGGATTTTTATATTGGCTTACAGATGATGAGCAAAAACTAGTAGATGATTTTGAAAATGAACATCAAGGTTGCCAAGTATATCATGTAATAAAAACAATAACAGCTGATTTTGGTATGGTATATGATTTATTATATGCAGTGGAAGATGAAGAATATATAAAAAATGCACAAGAGCAGCTAAAAGATAATTTGGTTTTATCATATACAATTACAGAATTTCCAGAGTCAGGATTTATTTCAATTAAAAGTATAAATGGTGGAATAGTAAGAAATTATTAATAGAATAAAAGAGGTGTAAACTATGGAAGATGGAGAAAAACAAATTATTTTAGAACACTTTGATAAAATATTTGAAACAAACATAAAAGAAAAAATAGCATTAGATATACCAATATTAAAATTGATTTATGAAAGATTTGAAGAAGAACTAACCATTCCAAATGAAGAATATGTGAAATTAAGAAAGGATCATATAAAGTTATCAGAGAAAATAGAAACTTCTTTATCAAAAGAACAGTGGGATATATTTGAAGACCATTGGGATTTAACAAATCAGCTTGGAGCTATTGAAAGTGAGCAATTGTTTTACTTTGGATGGATAATGGCAAAGGCATTAGAAGAAGATACAAAAATTAAAAAAGAGTAGAAAAAATAATTTCTACTCTTTTTTGATGCTCTAATAAATTATTTAAAATAAATTTCAAAATATTGTCAAAAACTATCGAAAAATTTTAGATTTTGTGATATAAAATATAATAGAGTTATTGTAATAATTTATTGGGGGATTATATATGGAACATAGTGAAAATACAAGAGTAAAGATACCTGCACTTGTTCATTTTACAAGATTAGGATATAAATATTTATCACTAAAAAATGAAAAAGAAAATATTGATGGGGATATAAATATTTTCAAAAATATATTTTGTGAAAGTATAAATAGAATAAATGGGACAAATTACAGTTTAAAAGATGCTGAAAAAATAATAAATGAATTAAAAATTTTGCTAGATAATGATGATTTAGGAAAAGCATTTTATAAAGTATTAATAAATGGAATAGATGGAATAAAATTAATTGATTTTGATGATGAAACTAATAATTCATATAATGTAGTTACAGAGCTTACATATAAAAATGGAGAAGATGAATTTAGACCTGATGTTATTCCACTAATTAATGGAATTCCATTATCTTTTGTTGAGGTTAAAAAGCCAAACAACAGAGAAGGCATACTAGCAGAAAGGAACAGAATTAATACTAGATTTAGTAATCCTAAATTTAAGAAATTTGCAAATTTAACACAATTATTGGTATTTTCAAATAATGATGAATATGATGAAGAGTCTATTGTTCCAATACAAGGTGCTTTTTATGGTACAAGCAGTTATAGTAATGTGTTTTTTAATTGTTTTAGAGAAGAGGATGCATCAATTATAAATAATGTAAAACCTTTAAATTATGCTGAAGAAGAGGAAATATTAATTGATACAAACTATGTTACATTAAAGGGAACACCAGAGTATAATACTAATTTAGATATAAATACTCCTACAAATAGAATAATAACATCTTTATTTGCGAAAGAAAGATTTTTAAAATTATTAAAATATGGAATTGCATATGTAGAAAAACTAGATAAAAATGGGATCTTACAAATACAAAAACACATAATGAGATACCCTCAACTATTTGCTACCCTTGCTATTGAAAATAAATTAAAACAAGGAATAAACAAAGGTATTATTTGGCATACACAAGGAAGCGGAAAAACTGCTTTAACATATTTTAATGTGAATTATTTAACTGATTATTTTGCAAAACAAAGAAAAATTGCAAAATTCTATTTTATAGTAGATAGACTGGATTTGCTAGATCAAGCATCAAAAGAATTCACAGCTAGAGGATTAAAAGTGGAAAAAGTAAATTCAAAAGAGGAATTTATTAAAAATATTCAAACAATAGGTGAAGTTGGAACAACAGGGGAATTAACAATAACAGTAATAAATATACAAAAATTCTCAGAAGAGTCTATTGTTAAACCAGCAGATTATAATGTTGATGTTCAAAGGATTTACTTTATGGATGAAGCTCATAGAAGCTATAATCCAAAGGGGTCATTTTTAGCAAATTTAATGGCATCAGATAGAAATGCAATTATGATAGCACTAACAGGTACACCTTTAATTGGAAATGGATATAGTTCAAAAGATGTATTTGGAGATTATATACACAAATATTACTATAATCGTTCAATTGCTGATGGATATACTTTAAAATTGATTAGAGAAGGAATTGAAACATCATATAGGTCATATTTGGATGAAGCTTTAAAAGAAGTAGAAGCAATTAAAGGAATGGCAAAAAAGGAAGATATTTATTCTCATCCTAAATATGTATCTGCATTAGTAGAATATATTACTAATGATTTTAACAAAACGAAAATTAGATTAAATGACAATTCAATTGGAGCAATGGTAGTTTGCGATTCATCTAAGCAAGCAAGGGCTGTTTTCGAAACACTTAATAATTATGAAGGAATAACATCAGCTCTAATTCTTCATGATGAAGATGATAAAGAAATAAGAAGAACAGAACAAGATGATTTCAAAAAAGGAAAGATAGATATATTAGTTGTTTATAACATGCTTTTAACTGGATTTGATGCACCTAGATTAAAAAAGATATATTTAGGAAGAGTTATTAAAGCACATAATTTATTACAAACATTAACAAGAGTAAATAGACCATATAAAGATTATAGATATGGATATGTTGTAGACTTTGCAGACATTAGAGCAGAATTTGATAAAACAAATAAAGCATATTTTGAAGAATTACAAAGTGAATTGGGAGATGAATTTGCTAATTATGCAAATATTTTCAAAGACAAAGATGAAATAGAAAAAGATATTACTGAATTAAAAGATAAATTATTTATTTTTGATACTGAAAATTTAGAGAATTTTACAAAACAAATAAATGAACTACCAAAGCAAGAATTATATGACATTAGAAAATCTTTAGAAAACTATAAAATATTATATAACTTAATTAAGATGTATGGCTATGAAGATTTAACAGATAAAATAGATATTAGTAAAGTATCAAAATTATTAAATGAAGTAACTAATAGAATTAACATTTTAAATTTGACAGAAAACATTAATAACAGTGAAAATATAACTGGTTTATTAAATATGGCTTTAGACAAGATAGACTTTAATTTTAGAAAGATTTCGGAATCTGAATTGGTTATTGCAGATAAATTTAGAGAAAATCTTGAAAGAACAAGAGTTGAGTTAGAAAGAAATTTTGATAAAAAAGATCCTGAATTTATATCTTTATATGAAGAACTAAAGAGGATATTTAGTAAGAAAAATATTGAAGAGCTAACTTCTGAAGAATTACAAAACAATATTTTAGAATTAGAAAAATTAAGAGAAAGAATTAAACAAAGAAATAGTAAAGATGAAATGTTAATTTTGAAATATGAAAATGATATTAAATTTATGAGAATTCACAAAAGAATTAAAGAAGCAAATATAAACAATATAAGTGATATTGTTTTAAATCAAATGTTACTAGAAATAAAACATAAAGTAGATGAAATATTAGTTAAAAATTATAAGTTGATGGATAATGAAGCATTTTTCTATGGAAGCATCACACCAATTATTGCGAAAACATCATTAGCATATAATGTTAAATTAACTATAGACCAAATACAATTTGTAACAAATAATGTTTTAGAAGAATATATAGAGGAAAGGAAATTAGCAGGATAATGAACAATGAAGAAAGAGAAATAATAAACAAAACTAAGGAACTAATTGATGAACTTAAATCAATTTCTGAAAACAATGGTATTGGTAATAGTCCTAGTGAGTATAAAATAATTACAGAAGTTTTTCTATATAAATTTTTAAATGATAAATTTTTATATGAAGTAAAAAAAGTAGATGACAAGTTAGCAAAATTAGATAAGCCAAAAGATGTTGAAAAAGCATTAGAAAAAATGAAAGATGATTATGAATTTCTACTTTTAAGATTAGGACCTGATACTGCAAAGTTAAAAATAGAACACTTAATTTCTTATTTATTTTCACATAAAAATGATGAAGATTTTTATAAATTATTTGATGAAACATTAATAGATATAGCAAACTTTAACATAGATATATTTTCTGTTAGAACAGGTGGAAAAGAAAAAATAAGATTATTTGGTGGTATATCACAACATATTACAGAAACAAGTAAGAAAAATAATTTTGCAAGAGCAATAATAGACAAACTAGTAGAATTTAGTTTTGAAAATTTGTTTAAACAAAAATATGATGCATTTGCTATTGTATTTGAATATTTAATAAAAGATTATAACAAAGATTTTGGTAAATATGCAGAATATTATACACCAAATTCAATTGCAAGAATAATAGCTAGAATATTAGTTAAGGATGATGAAAAAGTAGAAAATGTAACAGTATATGATCCATCTGCAGGATCTGGAACCCTTGTGTTAGCTCTTGCACATCAAATAGGAGAGGAAAATTGTACTATATATACTCAAGATATATCTCAAAAATCAAATGAATTTTTAAGATTAAACCTTATATTAAATAATTTAGTACATTCATTAGGTAATGTTGTTCATGGCAATACATTGCTTGAACCAGCACATTATAATGAAACAAAAACAAGACTTGCAGAGTTTGATTACATTGTTAGTAATCCACCATTTAAAACTGATTTTAGTGACTATAGAGACGATTTGGCTGATGATAAATTAAGAGAAAGATTTTTTGCAGGAGTACCTAAAATTCCAAATAAAGATAAAGACAAAATGGCTATATACCTAATGTTTATACAACATATTATTTATTCTTTAAGTAAAAAAGGTAAAGCAGCAATAGTGGTTCCTACAGGATTTTTAACAGCAAAAAATGGAATAGAAAAAAATATAAAGAAATATTTGACAGATGAAAAAATGATAAGTGGAGTCATTTCTATGCCATCCAATATATTTGCAACAACAGGTACAAATGTAAGTGTTATATTTATAGATAAATCAATTAAGCATGAACAAGTTTTATTAGTAGATGCTTCTGAAATGGGAGAGGAATACAAAGATGGAAAGAATCAAAGAACACAATTACGTGATTTTGAAATAGAGAAAATAGTAGATACATTTGCTAAAAAAGCAGAAAATAAAGATTTTAGTGTAATAGCAAAATTGGATGAAATAGAAAGAAGAAATTATTCTTTTTCAGCTGGACAGTATTTTGAAACAACCATAGAATATGTAGAATTAACAAATGAAGAATTTCAAAAAAAGATAGATAATGATAAAAAAGTATTAAAAGAGTTATTTGATGAAGCAGATAAATATAATAAAAATATACTGTTATCATTAGAGGAGTTGAAATATGATATATAATCAGACAAAATATAACAATGGTTGGAAAACAATGAAATTAAATCAATTAGGGACATTTGCAAGAGGAAAATCAAAACATAGACCTAGAAATGATAAAAAATTGTTTGAAGGAGGAGGATATCCGATTGTTCAAACAGGAGAAATAAAAGAAGCTAATTTATATGTTAATAAGCATAATGCAGAATATAATGAATTTGGATTATCTCAAAGTAAATTATGGGAGAAAGATACATTGTGCATTACAATAGCAGCTAATATAGCAGAAACAGCGATCTTATCTTATCCAATGTGTTTTCCGGATAGTATAGTTGGATTTAATGCAAATAAAAAAGTTAGTTCGGAATTATTTATGCATTATATCTTTACATATATAAAACAAGCAATTCAAAAATCTGCTTCTGGGAGTATTCAGGATAATATAAATATTGATTATTTGGAGCATTTAGATTTTAAAATTCCAGATAAAGAAACTCAAGATAAAATATCAAATGTTTTATATAATATTGATAAGAAAATTGAAAATAATATTATAATTATTGATACTTTAGAAGATTTAACAAAAACAGTATTTAATTATTGGTTTATTCAATTTGAATTTCCTAATAAAAATGGAAAACCATATAAATCATCTGGTGGAAAAATGATAGATAGTGAAGAATTGAAAAAACAAATTCCAGATGGATGGAAAGTAAGCAAAATAAAGGATATAATTATTGAAAAAGAGAAATCAACAATTCAAGTAGGACAGGCTAAAAGTCAAAATGGAGAATATCCTTTTTTTACAAGTGGAAGTGAAATTTATGAAACAAACGAATTTTTAACAGATGGTAGAAATTGTTACTTAAGTACAGGGGGAAAAGGTAGTGTTCAATATTATAGTGGAAAGGCTTCGTATTCAACAGATACATGGGTTGTTTCAGGAAAAAGTAATTATGAAGATTACCTTTACTTATTTATTAAATCAATGGATAATACATTAGATAAGAAATATTTTGCTGGTACAGGATTAAAACATCTACAAAAAGATTTGTTTAAAAATACAAAGGTAATTATTCCCAACGATGAAATTTTAAAAAAATTTAATAGTATATCGAATTCTATGCTTGACAAAATATCTAGCATTTATAATGAAAACAAAAGATTGATATTATTAAGGGACTATTTATTACCATTACTTATGAATGGACAAGTTGGATTTAAGGGGTGATACTAAAATATGAGTAAGGAGTTAAAAGAAGGAGATATAATTCCTTTTATTCGAAGTAAAGAGTATAAGTTTGTTCAAAATTTAGGTACAGGATCATTTTCAAAAACGGTATTATTAAAGGATGAAATAATAGAAGAGCTATATGCATGTAAAAAATATGACCCAAGTGAACAAATAAAAGATGAAAAAGAAAAGCAAGAATATTTCGATAAATTTATAGATGAAGTGAAAATTCTAAATAAAATAGTACATCCTAATATAGTTAGAATTTATAATAATTATATATATCCAAAAGAAAAAGTAGGTTTTATTATTATGGAGTATGTTGAAAACGCAAAAGAGATAGACGAATATATTAAAAACAATACTGATAAAATAAACAATGTTTTTGAGCAGCTTATTGATGGATTTAGTTATCTAGAAAAGATGAAATTATGTCACAGAGATATTAGAAACAAAAATATTCTAATAGATTCAAATGGTGTAGTAAAGATTATTGACTTTGGATTTGGAAAAAACTATATTTTAGATGAAACTGTTAGCCCATTAACACTATATAAAAATAATTGGATTGCCAACCCACCAAGTGAAATGAATACAAGAGATGATAATAAGCCAATATATAATAATAAAACAGAAATCTATTTTGTTGGACAATTGGTAAAAACTATAATTGAAGAAAATGATATAAAGAATTTTAGATATTCTTCTATTTTAGATAAAATGATAGAGTATAATGATACAAATAGAATTGGATCATTTGATGAAGTGAAAAATAAAATGGCAGAAAATAAGATAAGTAGTAAAGTTATTTTTACAGTACAGGAAAAGAGCATCTATAAAAGCATTGTATCAAAGTTAGATGAAACAATTGAAAGTGTTGAATATGGTACAAAGGTTAATGAATTTAATATAATAATAAAAAAATTAGAAGAAATTTCAGTTAAATATTGCTTGGAAGACAAAATTTTAAATAATAAAGATTTTGCGGAATGCTTTTTTGAAAAAGTAGTTGAGGTTAAAGATTGTTCAACAGAATGGAATAGCTATGAAGAGGAGTTTTATGAGATTAATACTATTCCTACTTCTTTAATTACAGAAAGTATAGAATGGTTGAGCAAATGTAATGAAAAACAGAGAGAGATTGTAATACAAAATTTACAGGGGCATTTAGAACAGTATAAAACTGATTTCGCAGATTTACCATTCTAAAAAAAAGACCTAATATTAAAAGGTCTTTTTTAATTATCCAAAAAAGTATACATTTTTGAATAGTGTAAAAGTTGCAAAAATTATGTTCAAAAAAGTTATAATAAATATTTTTGAATATTTAAAATATTGCTTAAGCATTTTGAGTATCCATTTTTAATTCTCTTTTGTATTTATAAAAACTGTTTCTAGAAATATTAGCTAGTTTAATGCATTCAGAATCAGTTAGAGAGCCATTGAAATCTTGACAATGTTTTAATATGATTTCTTTTGCAATAATACTTTTTTTCGTTTTTATTTTACTACCAGCAGGTAGACCTAAATGTTTCCCATTAATTTTGGCAGTAACTAAACCAGCTTTTGTATTTCTTTGTAAATCTTTTACTTCTTTTTCAGCTTGTTCAAAGGCTTTTCTGATTTGTTCTTTTGCAAGCTCAATAGTATATTTATTTAAAGCATCAATTATTGCATTTATAAATGTATCAGTGGCTATATTACCTGTTTGCAATTGTATTTGTATTTGATTATCCAAGGCTTTTCTGTATACTTCTGTATTAATGTAACTTTCATGTAAAAATATTAAATTTACATTTTGTTTAAATAGCTGTTCATATAGTTCACAGCCTTCTTCAGAATTTCTGCTCATCCTACTAACACTATCAAATACTAGAGTGTCTCCTGATTTTATGATTTTTAATAATTTTTCAAATTCTTTTCTTCCTTCAACCTTAGTACCAGTATATTTATCTTGTATTATAATTGCATTAGGATAGTGTTCTTGTATATTTCTAATTTGTCTCTGTATATTTTGTTTTTTAGTACTAACTCTACAAACACCATATAAATTTCCATTCATACCATCTACCTCCATATTAAAACTAACCTTCGTTACTTTTAATACTTTAATTATATCGGATTTTTAATTATATTTCCGCATATTTTGGTACTTTTGATTGAAAGGTTACTTTTGGTACTAAGAAATTTGTTATATATGGCAAAAAAAATCAAAAAATATGCTATAATAATTTAAAATTTTAAATATGGGGGTAGTATTTTAAATTTATAATTGACAAAATAGGGGATGCATAAAATGAAAGTTAGATTTAAATTAAATAAAAGAGGTTTTTTTGATAGCTTAGATAAATTAGAGCAAAACAAGGTAGGAAATTTTATTGATTTATCAGAAATTAAATTTGCAGACATATTTGGAATAGTGTCACTAGCATTGCTGATAAAAAAAGAATATAGCAACAATAATAAGATACAGTTAATAATGCCACATAATTTTGATGTGTCAAGTTATTTACACATTTCAGGATTTATAGATTATGTAAAAAATGTTGCAGAAATAAAATATAATGGTTTAAATATATTATCTAAATTTCATGGTAAAATTGAAATTGACTCTAAAAAAGACTATATTCCACTTCAGTTAATAAAAAATCAAGAAGATGTGGAAGCAATTATAGATAAAATAATTTTTTGGCTAAGGAATAAAGGAGTAGAAGAAGATGAAGTTAATAAAATCTTCACATTGCTATTAGAACTCTTTGGCAATGCATTGGATCATAGCAATAGTGAAGATGGATGTATATTTGCTATGCAAAAATATAAAACAAAACTAATGATTAGCATTGCAGATTATGGAGTAGGAATAAAGGAAAGTTTGGAGAATAATAAAAAGTATGTAGGATTTTTTAAAACAAATGAACTAGCAATGCAACATATTTTTACTAATAAAAATTATATAAGCAGTGAAGATGAAAAAGGTAGAGGAAATGGTTTCTTTTGCTTAAATAGTTTATCAATAGAAAAGCAAATGGAATTTTATATTTATTCTAGAGATGGATTTTATGCATCTACATACATTGGACGGAAAAAATGAAAGAGACAGCAGAATAATATATGACTTAAAAGGAACACATGTAAATTTTTGTATAAATTTACAAAAATGATTGACAAAAATAAAATTAGATAGTATAATAATCTCGTAAACAAAATCAGATTTACCAGAAAGGAGCAAAGATTATGTTTATAGTAAATTTATATGAACTAATAAATAAAGATCTTATATGGGGACATACAAATGCTAGGAATTATAGAGATGAAATTTTTAAAAAATGGGACAAATCTTTGGAAAATATTTTGGTACTAGATTTTGAAAAGATTAAAATGATTGATTTTTCAGCAGCAAGTGATTTAATATGTATTCCAATTTCAAGAATACAAACAGAACTAATAGATAAACACATTATTATTAAAAATGCAAAAAACGAAGTTAGAGAAAATATTAATGTTGCATTAGATAGACAAGAATTATGCTGTATGAATTTATTAAATGAAAAAGATTATGAAATGTTAGGTAAATGTAGTGATGGATTAAAAGAAATACTTGATGTATTATATAAAAAGAAAAAAGCTGATTCAAGAGTATTAGCTGATACATTAAATACAACAGTTCAAGTTGTTAATAATAGGACAACTACATTAGCCAGATTAGGACTAATAAAAAGGAAAACAGAAGATGCACCAACAGGAGGCAAACAATATGTTTATGAAAGCATAATATAGTTTGTTATTTAAAATAACATAAAAAAAGCTAGGTTCGGCAAAACCTAACTACTTAGAAAAGGTTCATTTTACTCCGCTAAAAGTGATAATGAACCATCGATAATATAATTTTAACATTTATCGGATAAAATGTAAAGGCCTTTTCTAAAATTTTTTAAGGGAGGAGGTCTTTTTCTATGCCAAGAAACAAAATCGATGGAAAATTTAAAGAAAGAAGGTATTAGAAATGCAAGAAAATATTAACGATAAAATGTTAGAAAAAAACAAACATGAAATAACCATATTTGTAAATGGTGAAGAAAAAATTGTAAAAAAGGAAAAAATTTCATATGAGGAAGTTATAAAATTGGCTTTTGGACATTATGAAGAAAATGACTCAATAACTTACACTGTAGTCTATTTTAAAGGAAACAGTGATAAACCAAATGGTTTCTTATTAAAAGGACAAGTAGTTATGGTTAAGAAAGGGATGAGGATTAATGTCACAAGAACTAATAAATCATAGTGAGGATTTGAAAAAGCTTCAAAACGAAGGATATGAAATAGATGTAAATAATGGATATGGGATACTTTCCCATATTCCATATTTAAAATCAGATGGAGTAATAGATTATGCTCAATTGGTATCTAAAATTGCACTTGCTGGAGACAGAACTAATTATGATGGTGATCATGTAATCTATTTTACAGGAGAACAACCTTGTAATTTAGATGGAACAGAAATTACATCAATAAAACATGATGAAAATAATTCAGTGTTTGCAGGAATAAATGTAAAACGCTCATTTTCCAACAAACCAGAAGGAAACTATAAGGACTATTATGAAAAGTTTGTAAATTATGCTAATATAGTATCATTTCCTGCAATAGCTAAAGATAATTCAGTAACTGCAAAAACTTTTAAGAAAGTTATAACAGAAGAGAAATCTGTATTTCAATATGTTGATACAAATTCCTCAAGAGCAGGAATTGATAATTGCAATAAAAAAATTTTAAATAAGAAAATAGCAATTATTGGACTTGGTGGAACAGGATCATATATACTTGATTTGGTTTCAAAAACAATTGTGAAGGAAATTCATTTAATTGATGGTGATATATTTTGCCAGCATAATGCTTTTAGAAGTCCAGGAGCAGCTAGTAAGGAAGTATTTCCTAAAACCATATCAAAAGTTAGTTACTTTAAAGAAAAGTATCAAAATATGCATAAAAATATAATAGAACATGATGGCTTTATTAGAGAAGAAAATATTGAAATTTTAAAAGATATGGACTTTGTATTTATATGTATTGACTCAGGAGTAGCAAGAAAAATAATTACAGATTATCTTGCTTCAGAAGAGATACCTTTTATTGATACTGGGATGGGATTACAAAACAAAAATGACACTATAAATGGACAAATAAGAATTACAATATTTGATAAAAGTAATTATGATAGAATTCCAGTGTACCTTGATTTTGAAGAAGATGGTGATGATGTATATAATACAAATATACAAATTGCTGAGTGTAATGCACTAAATGCTGCAATAGCTGTTTTGGAATGGAAAAAATATTTTAAGATTTATGAAAATGCTAATAGTAAGTGTCAAAATGTTTACTCATTAGAGATGGGAGAAATGATAGGTGAAAATTAATAAATTTAAAATTCAATTTGTCGAAACAGTTCCTTCAGAGTTAAAAGATGGAATATTGTATATTTGCATTAGTTGTAATGTCATTGTTCACAAATGTGCATGTGGATGTGGAGAAAAAACAGTAACTCCAATAGACCAAAAATATGGGTGGAAAATGACTTATGATGGACAAACAATCACACTTAGACCATCTATAGGCAATTTTAGCATACCATGTCAATCTCATTACTACATAACAGAAAACAGAGTTGAATGGTTAGAAAAATATCAGCAAAAAGATACTAAAAAAGGACTATTTGAATTTATTAAGAAGTTCTTTAAAAAATAAAAAAATTAGGCATCTACTTATATAGGTGCCTAAAATTTATAGGAGGTTAAGAATGTATAAAACTTTTAATATTTTAAGTGCCTTTATTAGGCAATTTTGTTTACCTAATCCATATGAGATGTATTTTAATTCAAGTGTATATGCAGATGTTTTTAATATTATAATAGGAGGAGCTATACTACATTTGTTTTCTTTTTTTCTAACATCAAGTATTTATGAAAAGGGAAGATATCCAAGTTGGATAGGAAGTGCATTATATTGTATAAACTATATAGGAAATACATATTTAATTCAGTATTTATGCAATACTTTTTCTAATTTACAAATTCAAAATATTATATTTATTGCTTTTGTAGTAAATGTAGTGTTTTTTATGCTATTTAGAGGAATTAAAAATAAGATTTCATACAGTGGTGTATTTGTTTAAAAAACATATAGCTGAATAAATATAAGATATTGAGGATAGATATATAATCTATTCTCTTTTTCCTATGTAAAATATTATTGGAGGGATAAATATGAGCCAATATTTAGCAGAAGAAATCAAGAAATTTCATAGTAGAGTAATACCATTAGTAGAATATCCATTTGAAGTAAAATTATTAAGAAATAGAATTAACAGATTTACACAACAAAAACAATTATATATTAAACAAATGTTATACAATAAAGAAATAGATGAAGAAGAATTTGAGCAATTGAGTATTATTATAGAACATGAAAGAGTGAAATATCAAAGGTTAGTAAACTGGCAAACCTGCTAAACTCAAATATTTGACCAGGTGACCATTAGGTGACCAAAAAGTGACGGAATTAAAAATAAAGCAAAATAAACAAAAACAAAAAAAGATAAATAAAAGTTGAAAAATGAACACTTAAAAGCATTTTAAGATAAGCAAAAATAAACTAGAATAATGCCTTTCTTGAACTCATAACCCGAAGGTTGATGATGCATAATTAAATAATATTAAGCTCATAAATTAGAACATTATAGAATGTATTTGATTTTATAAAATACTTGTAGTATAATTTTGATATGTTATGTTAGGAGGAAGTATGAAAAAATTAAATGTATTTGTTTTAATATTAAGTGTATTAGTTGCAGTAGCTATAATTGTAGTTGTGGTTACATTTGCACTTGACACAACTGGAAAGGTAAATCAAGGAAACTTTAGAATAAACGATGCGGTACTAACTTCAATGCTATCAGTTACTGAAACCAATAGCAAGGGTGATGAACCAACTGAAATAGCTGATATGTTGTTTAGTGTGTCGCAAACAAACAGACTATCATTGTTGATTTCAAAAACTCAGGAGATAAGTAGTATGTATGTTGATAACATAAAATATACTTTGCCATCAAAGGTTGGAACGCTATATATAGCACCTGTAGGAATAGGCAAAGGAACTGAAATATCTCAAGCAACTAAGGTTGAAATTCAACCTGAGCAAAAGGATGATCAATATTATTTAGAAATAAATTTCAACAATGAAAGCGTATTAAATGATGCAAAGGTGCCAAGCGATACAAAACTATTAAAATATGATGGTACAATGCTAAGTTTGTTAAATTTGAAAACTGAAGATTTAACATTTAATGTATCATTTAATTTAAACATAGTTGATATTACTGGAAAAACTGTTACTTGTAAAATTGAATTAAAATTACCAAATGAAAAGCTAGAAGAAGAAGGAACATCCATAGTAAGACAAGACGTATCAAATTATGTCTTTAGCATAAAAAAATAAAAAACTCTTGCTTTTGGAAATCTTTTGTTGTATAATAATTATGCATCAGACAATAGAGCACTGTGAACCTTGTCAGATCCGGAAGGAAGCAGCAATAAGCAGGATACTCTATGTGTTTGATGTTTTTTTATAGGGAGGAAAATGTATGGCATATATTTCACTTTATAGAAAATATAGACCAGCAACATTTGAAAGTATAGTAGGACAAGAAAATGTAACAAGAATATTACAAAATCAAATAAAAAGTGGAAAAATTTCACACGCATACATATTTAGTGGAAGTCGTGGAACTGGGAAAACTAGTGCAGCTAAGGTGTTTGCAAGGGCTATAAACTGTTTACATCCAGTAAATGGTGAACCATGTAATGAATGTGAAGTATGTAAAAATATACTTGAAGGTAATACTACTGACGTGGTAGAAATGGATGCAGCATCTAATAATAGTGTAGAAAATATACGTCAAATAAGGCAAGAAGTGGTGTACGCAACAATAGATGTAAAATATAGAGTATACATAATAGATGAGGTACATATGCTTACTACAAGTGCATTTAATGCATTGTTAAAGACATTAGAAGAACCACCAGCAAATGTAGTATTTATACTTGCTACAACTGAGCAACATAAAATTCCTGTGACAATATTATCCAGATGTTTAAGGTTTGAATTTAATAAGATATCTGAAAACAATATAAAAAATAGATTAGAGTATGTATTAAAAGAAGAAAATATTAACTATGAAGAAAAAGCAGTAGGATATATAGCAAAATTAGCCGATGGTGGCATGAGGGATGGACTTAGTATATTGGAAAGGTGCATATCAGAAGTTGATGATGTACTAAAATATGAAAATGTACTAAATATAATTGGAGCAATAGATGAAGAAATAATAGAAAATATAACAAGTGATATTTTAAATTGTAATAGTATTAACGTTATAAAATTAATTGACAGCATTGCAGAAAAAGGAAAAGACTTGAGACAATTAAATATGCAAGTAACTGAAGGAGTTTTGAATAAACTAGTTTTATCTAATAATAATGAAAAAGAAAAATTAGTAAAAATAATTGATAAGTTATCCAAGCTTGATAACGATCTGCGACTCACGACAAAACCAATTATATTATTAAAATCAAATTATATAGAGCTATGTAATTTAAATTTTAATAATGATAGTAATGGTGAAAGAGTAAATGATATTAGTAGTGAAGAAGTTAGAACTTTAAAATTGAAAATTTCAAATCTTGAGATAGAAATAGAGAAAATGAAGAAAAAATTAGAAAATAATGCTTCACAATCAAGAAGTGTAAGAAAAGAAGTGGAAGAAAAAAGTACTGGATTGGATACAAAAAATCATATAGGATTTACTAAGCAGACAAAAAATGTAAATAATTCTGAAACTGATGAAAAACTTGAAAGGTTTGAAGATGAAGAGTCATTTAAAAAATTAGTTATTGAACATGGAAAAATAAAAGTTTATTCTTCACTTGCAAGCGCAAATATGTATATGCAGGATGAAAATTTGGTAATAATTACTTCCAATTCTTTTGCATATACTGTATTAAATACAAATGAAAGCTTAGATATTATAAAAAAAATATTTGAAGAAGAATTTGGTAATGTAACAAATGTCATTATAAGACTAAATGGAATGGAAGAAAGTAACAGTATACCTAAAGTTGAAAAAGAACTTGAAAGTGGTCATACTGACTATACAGAAATTGATTAAATAGTTATATTTTTTTAGAGTATTGAAAAATACGCAAAAATATAATATAATTTATTCGTAATTAAAAATATAATTGAAAGGATGGTAAAAATGGCAAAATTTGGTGGATTTCCAGGTGCTGGAATGGGAAATATGCAAAATATATTAAAGCAGGCACAGAAAATGCAAAGAGAAATGCAAGAAAAACAAGAAGAAGTAGCAAAAAAAGAAATTGAAACTTCAGCAGGTGGTGGCGCAGTAGTTGTAAAGGCAACAGGTGATAAAGTTATTAAATCAATAACAATAAAAGAAGAAGTTGTTGATAAAGATGATGTAGAAATGTTACAAGATTTAATTTTAACTGCTGTAAATGAAGCTTTGAACAAAGCTGATTCTATGATGCAATCAGAGCTTGGACAATTTAATATACCAGGAATGTTTTAGGTGAAAGATGTACTCAGAAACAATAACAAAATTAATAACTCAATTTGAAAAATTGCCTGGAATTGGACATAAGACAGCTGTTAGATTGGCATTTTTTGTGCTTGAATCTCCGAAGTCTTATGCAGAGGAAATGTCTAAAGTATTAATTGAAGCAAAAGAAAAAGTAAAATTTTGTTCAAAATGTTATAATATAACTGAAAGTGATCCTTGTGAAATCTGTTCTAGCAAAAAAAGAGATGACTCTGTTATATGTGTTGTAGAAAATGTAAAAGATGTAGTTGCAATGGAAAAAACACATGAATATAGGGGATTGTATCACGTGCTTCATGGTTGTATATCTCCAATGAATAATATTACAGCTGGAGATATAAAAATAAAAGAATTGCTTGAAAGACTCAGTGATGATAAAGTAAAAGAAGTAATTTTGGCTACGAATCCAACTGTTGAGGGAGAAGCTACTGCAATGTATATTGCAAGGCTTATAAAACCACTTGGAATTAGAGTTAGTAGAATTGCACATGGAATACCTGTTGGTGGAGATCTTGAGTATACAGATGAAATTACTATTATAAAGGCTTTAGAAGGCAGAAGAGATATGTAAAAATTAAAATAGGTGGACGAGGAATATCCACCTATTTTGCTTATGCTCCGCTAAGGTCATCAGCACCCAGCATAAGTTTAAATTTAATATATTAAAAACTATGATCATAGCTACTATTATTATTAACAAATATATAAATATTATACATGTGGAGGATAAAAAAGTGAAAAAAATTAAAATAGGATTTTTGGATTCTGGTCTTGGAGGAATTACAGTATTAAAGGAAGCAATGAAAAGTGTAAAAGCGGATTATATATATTATGGTGATAATAAAAATTCACCATACGGTATAAAAGAAAAAGAAATAGTGAAAAAGTATGTATTTAATGCTGTTGAAGTTCTAATTCAAAAAGGTTGCTCTATTGTAGTTATAGCATGTAATACTGCTACTAGTATTGCAGTAGATGAATTGAGGAAAAAATATAAAGACATTTGTATAATAGGGACTGAACCTGCAATTAAAGTGGCATTTGACAGTAAGAATTTTACTAGAGCTATAATTTGTGCAACGACCCTCACTTTAAAGGAAGAAAAACTAAATAACTTAATAAAAAGACTAAATATTGTGGATAATGTGGACAAACTTGCTCTTGATGATCTTGTAAAGTTTATAGAGAATGGGGATTATATAAAAAGCGATGAAGTTACTAAGTATTTAGAACAAAAATTTGAAAAATTTGATCTTGAAAGATATAGCCACGTTGTACTTGGATGTACACATTTTCCAATTCTTAAAGAATATTTTGAATTAATTTTGCCAAAGAATGTAAAAATAGTAGATGGTAATAAGGGAATTTCACAAAATATAAAAAAACATGTTGAGGAAAATAATAAGGATTATTTTGAAAATTTTGAATTTTATAATAGTATAAAAAGTAGTGTTAGCTTGATTACAACTAAAAATAGTAAAACATTTATTGATAATTTTAGAAGAATTTCTCAAATACAGGAATTTGATGTAGAAGTTATATAGTATGCTATTGTAACAAATATGTTTCAACTATTACGAATGTTAAAATTTGGTTATAACAAGGTTACATCAAAATTACAAAAATTACAAAAAAATTAAAATTATTTAACAAAAGTGTAGAATATTTTTTTTTTACATGGTATAATTGTTTTAGCAAAATGATGAGGTGTTATATATGAATGATAAAAAAATATTGATAGTTGACGATGAAAAACCTATCGTGGATATTTTGAAGTTTAACTTAGAAAAAGAAGGATTTTCAACAGCTGTTGCATATGATGGTGAGGAAGCTATAAATTTAGCTCTATCAATAAGACCTGATTTAATCTTACTAGATTTGATGTTGCCAAAGGTAGATGGATTTAATGTTTGTAAAGAACTTAGAAAGAGCCTTATTTGTCCAATTATAATGCTAACTGCAAAAGAAGAGGTAGTAGACAAAATTATTGGCCTTGAGTTAGGTGCTGATGATTATATGACTAAGCCTTTTAGTATAAGAGAAGTAATAGCAAGGGTGAAGGCAAATTTAAGAAGGCATACCCTACCAGATCAAGAAGAAAAGAAAATAAAATCAGATAAAAAAATTCATATTAAAGATATGGTTGTAGATGCAGAAAAGTATATTGCAGTAATAGGTGATAAAAAAATAGATTTAACGGTTAAAGAATTTGAACTGCTAAAGATGCTGTCTTCTCAGCCAGATCAGGTATTTACAAGAGAACAAATTTTAAAAGGCGTATGGGGATATGATTTTTATGGTGATGCCAGAACTGTTGATGTTACAGTAAGACGTTTGAGAGAAAAAATTGAAAAAAATCCGGCTGATCCACAATATGTACAAACAAAAAGAGGAATGGGATATTATATATCTGAATGAATCTGAAATGTTTTATTTACTTGTTATATTTTTCTAATATTTACAATAAAGAAGAAAGGCATCTTGTACTTTCTTTTTTTAGTTTTTAATTTAAGAAAGGGGGGAATAGTAGTGAAAGTATCTATAAAAACTTGTTTGACACTTTTTGTAGTAACAGTAGATATTATTGTATTTATGACAGTACTTTTTTTACCAAGTGATATTATAAATAAAGATAATGTATTTGCAGTATCTAATTTTATTGTATTATTTATTCTTATACTTTTTAGTATTATTCCTGCTCTTATAATTTCAAGAATGATTACATATCCTTTAAAAAGAATCGATAGAACAATGAAAACTGTTGCAACTGGTAAGATTGTAGATGTTAAGCATTTAAAAAATTATGAAAATTTTACAGAAATTTCCGATACAATAATTGCATATACTCAAATGATGGAAACTATTAAAAAGAATAATTTTGATTTAAATAGTCAACAAAGTAAAACAGAAATAATATTAGAACATATGGCTGATGGAGTTATAGCTTTTTCGATAACAGAACAGGTAGTACATATGAATAAATCTGCAATGCGACTTTTAAACGTTAATAACAAGGAAGATACATTTGAAAAAATAATGAAAAAACTTAACTTAGATATACAATTTGACAAAATTATGTATTTACCAAATTATAAAAGTATTGAATTGACTGTTACAGTAGAAGAAAATGACTTAAATATCGTATTTGTACCATTTTTTAATGATAGATTAAGCCCTATGGGTGTTATAATGATGATTCGTGATATAACAGAAAGCATGAGACTTGATAACATGAGAAAAGAATTTGTTGCAAATGTATCACATGAATTAAAGACACCACTTACTTCAATTAAAGGGTATTCTGAAACAATAATAAATGGAGACTTGACATATCAAGAAATTGTAAGATTTTCAAAAGTAATTAATCAAGAAGCAACTAGAATGGGACGACTTGTTGCAGATTTGTTACAACTATCTAGATTTGATGATAAGAAAATTACCATGAACAAGACATTGTTTGCAATTGATCAAATGGCCCTTAATGTATGCGAAAAAATGCAATTTTCTGCTAGAGAAAAAAATCATAAATTGGAGTGTATAATAACTGTAAGACCACCTGAAGTATACGCAGATAAAGATTCGATAGAGCAAGTGTTTGTAAATATTATAAGTAACAGTATAAAATATACGCCAGAGGGTGGTATAATAAAAGTATATGTTGGAGCAATAAATGGAACTGCATATATAAAATTTATTGATAATGGTATCGGAATACCTGCTAAGGATTTAAATAGGATATTTGAAAGATTTTATAGAGTTGATAAAGCAAGATCTAGAAAGATGGGTGGAACAGGTCTTGGTCTTTCAATTGTAAAGGAAATTATCGATGGAAATAATGGAACCATAGATATACATAGTCAAGTAAATAAAGGAACTGAGGTAGTTATAACATTACCAACTAAGAAAGAATAAAATGGACTTTGAGAAGGAGAAAAAATGAAATATTTTGATACACATGCACATTATAATGATGAGGTATTTAAAGAAAATTTTGATGAAATAATAGAAAAATGCAAAAATGCAGGAGTTAAATATATAGTAAATGTTGGTTACAACAAAAAAAGTTCAAAAAAAGTAATAGAACTTTCAAATGAATTTGATTATATGTACAGTGCAATTGGAATTCATCCTCATGATGTTAAAACAGAAAGTACTGATGGCATATTAGATATGTATCAAAAAAGTATGAATAAAAAAGTAGTGGCAATTGGAGAAATTGGGTTAGATTATGCGTTTGTTACTGATAATAAGAAGGAGCAATTTGAACTTTTTATATCGCAGATAGAATTAGCTAATTTTTTAAAATTACCAATAATTGTTCACACAAGAGATGCTTCAAAAGATACGTATGATATATTAAACACAAATAAGCCAAAATATGGTTGCTTGCTACATTGCTTCCATCCGACAGATGATTTAGTAAGGCTTGTCATGGAAAATGGATATACTGTGGCATTTGGAGGTAATATAACATATAAAAGGAATAAATCATTTGCTGATTATGTATTTAATCTTCCAATTAGTCAAATCGTAGTTGAAACTGACTCACCATATTTGCCACCAGAGCCATATAGAGGACAAATAAATACATCTGCTAACCTACCGATTATTTGTAAAAAACTAGCGGAGTATAAAAAAATGAATGAAGTAGAAGTAGAGATTGCTACGTTTAATAATGCGTGTAAATTTTTTAAAATTAACGAAAAATATTAGCTATAAAAAAATAAATGAGCAAAAAGTAAAAAAGTACGTGAGGATATAAGTTAGTTATATGATCATGTACTTTTTTTAGATACATTTTTATAATTTTCATATTAATTATAATAAAAAAAAGAGTAAATTATGTATGTGTGATATACATAAAAATGAAAATAAAATGTAATATTAAATTGACTAATTTTACATAATGTGATATAATTTTCATGTAGTATGCAAAAAAAGATACAGTTTAGAGGGAGTAATATATGTCAATTTTAAGTAGTGTAGAAGGAGAATTTACTGATTTATATGATTTACAAAAAGAACTAGACGATTTTTTATCTAGTATAACCAGTGTAAATCAGTATGAAGTAGATAAGGTTAAAAATGAAATAACTAATATATTAGCGGATGTGTTGTCACTTAATTGTAATGATGTTTTGTCATGCTCTTTTTACATGCAAGTAAATCAAATTGAGCAAATAATATATAATGTTTTAGATGAAAAGAAGAAAAATTTGGACAAATTGATAAATTGCAAAAATGAAGTATATAAATTGGCATCAAAATTGTTTTCAAATATATATTCGATAGAAGTTTTGTTAAATAGTGCTCATATAAAAGTAGATATTGAGAAACGATTATTGGATATAAAAAATAGTATTGTTACATTAGATCAAAATAAAAAACGAATTTGTGCTATAAATTTTTTAAAGGAAAAAAACGAAAAATACAAAAACGGATTAGAAACGTTACTAAATATTGTAAATGAATATAGAAGAAAAGATGAAATTGATTTTGAATTAAGAAAAGAACTTTTTGAAATTTTTAAAAATGTTTCTATGAGCGAGGATATAGCCATTCAACATACAAAAGTATTTAATGAAGATGAAACAAGCGATATAGATTCTTGTGAATATATATATTGGTATGAAAATATTTTCTTAAAGGTTTGTGACCTTGCGGGAATTAAATTACCAACTTTTGCTAGTGAAATGGTTTCATCTATAAAAGATAATAGCTTTTCATCAAGGACTATAAAAGAATTTACTTCATTTGTAACAAGTAAGTATAACTTTGAGATGGAAAGTTTACTTGAAAAATTAAATGAAGAAATTATAAGAGAAAATATTGATATAAATAAGCAATTAGGATATTGCTTATCTTATGATAATGTTGTTGATATTAAAAAACTACTTTATAAAATCCAAGTTGATAAAATTTTACCTAGTTATTTATTGCCAAGTAAAGAAGTAAAAGGAATAGAGCATTTACTTTTTGATTTAGATGTAGAATTTGATGAAAAGATAACAGCATATCGTGTAGTAAATGATTTACATGATAAGGTTTATGAATTGTTCGATCTTGGAAGATATATGGATCTTTATAAGTTTAATATAAAATATAAAAATAGACAAGTAGCTGCTTTTAGGCAGTACTATATCGATATACTTGAAAATGCAAAACAAAGTATTGTTGATAAATATATAGAAGATATAGAAAATATAGTAAGAAGTGATACTAGTAATAATTGTAGTACTAGTGAATTCATGAAAAAAATAGATGAACTTAAAAATGAAATTTCTTCTTTAGAAAATATCTTAAAGTACATAAATACAAATTATAGAAGTTTTAGTGAATCAAACTTGAAATTGTATATTGATACAATTCAAAAAAGGTACGACATAGATAATCTTTATGAGGCAATTTTAAATAATAGTTCAAAGTTTATGTATAGGTTAAAAGCAAAAGCATACATGGAGCAGGTAAAAAAATATGTTACAGAATTTGCAAACAATGATGATATAAAAATTAAGTTGCAAAAAGAATTGATCGAAGATTGTAGCTTGAATCTTTGTTCTGATAAATTAAAAAATGAAATAATAAGTAAAATAACAATATAAAAGACTTGAAATAAGATAGGTTGCATAAGTTGCATCATTTTGATATTTTCAAGTCTTTTTTAGTCAAAATTATTGTTTATTAATTTCACTACATTTTTTAGAATGTTTATTTGTTTATCAGTGTAATATACTGGCTCTGATTCGCATACAATATTATCGAGTGAATCAGCAAAAAGAAAGTCTAAACTTACTTTTAAAGTATTGGCAATTAATACAAGCTTTGATAAACTTGGAAGTTTTATACCACGCTCAATATCTCCTAAAAAGTTTTGTGAAATACCTATTTTTTCTGCAAGCTCACTTTGAGTCAAATTGTTATTTATTCTAGCTTCTCTTAATTTTTTACCAAACATTTTTTTATTAACATTAAAATTTTCTTCCAAGTTTTTCACCTCCTAATTAAAACTATTATTAATATACAATAAATTTGATTAAAATAGAACAATCAATAAGTCTTGAAATAAACGCTATTAGAGTTATAATGTGATATTTTAATATAAATTATTAGATAAATAGAATATATCTATAAATTGTGCAATTATATTTTGAGGTAAAACTAATTTATAGTAAATAATGTATATTATTAATATTGACAAATTTTTTAATATTTTATATAATTAGAGTATAGGAGGGAATTGTTATGGAAAAAAGTGAAAAAGATTGGTTAACTACACTACTTTTGTGTATATTTTTAGGTGGAATAGGAGTACATCGCTTCTATGCAGGAAAGATCGGAACTGGAATATTACAATTACTTACAGCTGGTGGTTGTGGAATTTGGGTGCTTATAGATCTTATAATGATAATAACAGGAAGTTTTACAGATAAAGATGGTAAAAAAATCCAAAATAACTAAGTTTTTTTTATTTATTTTTGTTAACGTTATGCTAATTACTATACTATATATAGTTCCATTATCATTTGTTGGAGATGGAAAATTTAGCATATGTTTATACAAAAATTTAACTGGAAAAAATTGTTTTAATTGTGGAATGACTAGAGCATTTTTATCATTGATTCATTTTAGATTTGATGATGCTATAAACTATAACAAAAATGTAGTTTTGATATTTCCATTAACTATGTTTGTGTATTGTAATGCGTGGTTAAAGTACATTTTAAAATGATTTAAATATTGTATTTAGAGAAGTGATTATAAAGTTATATTTATAACTTTATTACTTCTCGTTTTTTTATACTTAAAACGCTTATTGTACAGAAAATCCAAAAAATATATTACATAATTCTTGACTTTGGACTTTAAATTTGATAAAATTACATATACAGTATATATGAATATGGAGGATGGTAATGAATATTTATCTACGGAATTTTAAATTTTTTGAAGAGTATGTAAAGGATCTAAATAGCCAGGTAGATTCTTGTCAAAAACTATTTGAAATGGTATATTTGGATTATCCATGTAGGGGCATCACAATAAAAGATCCTGATTTTAAGAACATGTCAGCAGTTATAATCATAGGATATTCTGGAAGTGGAAAGACAACTTTTATAAATGAGTTTTGCAAGAAGAATCGTTTCTTTGAAAGTATATCTATGGATGATACTTACAAAGAAGTTTTAAAATCCAAAAGTAGGGCAAGTGACATGGAAGTTATCACAGTTTTTGGTAAAAAACTTGAATGCTCTGCTAACAGTAGATCTAATATCATAATTGATGGATTATGGTTAAATGTGTTTACTAGGATGGCACTTCTTAAAACTCTAAAAGAACTAGGATATACTACTTATATTGTGGATATTGCAGATGACAATATAATGTATGAAAGACTAAAGTTAAGGGCTGATGATTTGACTGTTGCAGCTTTAGTAAAAAGATATTTTCCAAATGAAAGTAAAAATGTGAATTTTTTGAAATCAAATAAATTTGCTAGCATAGGAAAAGATAATTTAAAAGCTATGCTAAGAATGTGCAATGAATGGAAAATAAATTATGCTGATGTTATTAATTTCTATGAGAAGGAAAAAAGTAGAAATGAAATATCTATTCAGCGTAAAGTAGGACTTATAGCAGTCCAGGCTGATTATTTAATTATTTAAATATAAATAAATAGGCGGGTGTTTAATTATTACATCCGTCTTTTTTACGATAATTAAAAATATATGGACTTACTATTTTTTGCGATATTTTTGTAATATGATTATTTCCCTGGATGGGATTATGCATTTGCTTGACAATTTCTTTCATATTATATATAATTTACATTGAATAGATGTTTAGGTTGTTTGTTAGTAGGATATATTAAAAATATATAGGTTAAGTTGTGTATACTTTGTAGGTAGCAGATTACCTTATTGCAAGTGTAGTTAATAAAGTGTGCTAGATATTATAAAATTAATATATATGTTTAAAAAAAAAATGTAAATAAATGAAGAAGGAAGTAAATAGATGAAGAAAAAAAGAAAACTTTTTTGTGAGTATGGACCTGTTTGTTATAAAATATCTTTAGCAAAAGAGGCTTTTAAAAAAGATATGAAAGATTTTTTAAAAGGTAGAAGATTTGCAAGAAAAATTGATAAAAATAATTATAAATATATATGGAAGGGAGACGCAAAAATTTTAATGAGAAATTTGCATGGCGTCGATATGGAACTTCAAAGAAATAAAGTAGAAAATTTAAAAATTGCAAGTAAAAAAGTTGATGGTATTGTAATAATGCCTGGTGAAGAATTTTCATTTTGGAATATTGTTGGAAGTATCAGTGCTAAAAAAGGATATTTAGAAGGATTGGTTATACGTAATGGAATTTTAGATAAAGGAATTGGTGGTGGGCTTTGTCAAATGGGAAATCTTATACACTGGTTGGTATTACATACTCCACTTCAGGTAACAGAATTACACCATCATTCAGATGCTTTATTTCCAGATTCTAAAAGAAGAGTACCTTTTGGAACAGGAACTTCTATTAGTTATAAAGCAATAGATTATAGGTTTAAAAATACTACTGAATATCCAGTGCAAATTAGGGTATGGCTTGATGATACGATGCTATATGGTGAAATTAGAAGTAATTATCCACTTGATAAAAAGTATAGAATTTTCGAGGAAGATAATCATTATTCTAAGGATGAAAATGGTGTATTTTATAGGAACAGTAAAGTCTATAGAAGTATTATAGATAAAGATACTAAAGAAGAATTAAGTAGGGAACTTATATTGGATAATCATTCTAAAGTAATGTATGATTATAATTTGATACCAAAGGATCAAATTAGGTAACATAAATGATGCTTAATGAAATTTTGAATGTTTTGAAAAATGGTAAAGAGAAGATAGCATATGCATATAACGGAAAATGTTATTCATATGCAGCATTTTATAAATTTGTTTGCAATATATATAAGTACTTATTAGAACATAATTTGGATAAGAAACCAATAATAGTTTATGGTCATAAAGATATATATATGAAAGCTTGCTTTGTAGCTTCTTCCATGGCAGGAATTACTTATGTACCCATAGATAATTCAATTCCAAATGAAAGAGTAAACGACATAATAATTCAAGTAAATCCATATTGTATAATAGGTGATTATGAATTTGAGGGAGTTATTAACATTTCAGAAAAAAAAATTTGTCAAATAATGCAAGTGAAAAATTATGTTGATATAGATAAAATATATATGAAACCACAGGATATTTATTATATTATTTTTACTTCTGGAAGTACTGGAAAACCCAAGGGAGTAATGGTTACATATGAAAATGTTAGTTCATGTATAAAATGGTTGAGAAGTATAACTAATATTAAAAATGGAGTTATTTTAAATCAAGCTAATTTTTCATTTGATCTTTCTGTAGCAGATTTATATTTGAGTTTGATTACAGGAAGTAATCATTATATAATTGAAAATAATAATATTTTCAACTTTGAAAAAACATTTGATGAATTAAAAAAAAGCAATGCTGAACTAGCAATAATGACACCTTCATTTGCAGAAATTTTGATGCTTGATAAAAAGTTTGATACTACGCTATTGCCTAAGTTAAAGATGTTTATATTTTGTGGCGAAACTTTATTAAAAGGTACAGTAGAAAAATTATATGAAAGATTTAAAAATGTTAAAATTATAAATTGTTATGGACCAACTGAATGTACTTTTGCTGTTACAAGTAGTATTATTACTAAAGAAATGATAGATTTTGGTAATATACCAATTGGTAAAGTAAAAGATGACGTTGAAATGTTAATAATTGAAAATGAAAATGGAATAATTTCAAGAAAAAATGATGGTGACATAGGAGAGATATTAATACTTGGAAAGAGTGTAGCAAAAGGTTATATTGGAATGGATAATAATATTTCTAATGTACAATTTATAAAATATAACGAAAAGAATGGATATTTGACTGGTGATCTTGGATATAAGAATGGCGATAATTTTTATTTTGTAAAAAGAAAGGATAAACAAATTAAATATAAGGGATATAGAGTAGAGATTCTTGATATAGAAAATAATTTATACGATTTAGAATATTTTGAAAAAGTAAAAGTAATTACAAAAGAAAATAATAATGAAGTCTGTAAATTAATTGCATTTGTAAAATTAAAAGATAATATTAGTATTGATAGTATTAATATTAAAGAAAAATTAAGGCAAAAACTTCCTGAGTATATGATTCCAGTAATTAGAATAATAAATGAATTTCCTATAAATTCTAATGGAAAAGTTGATATAAATAAATTAAAGGAGGAGATATAGTTGAAAGATAAGATAATTGATATAATAGTTAAAGCATGTGGTGATGAATCAGTAAGATCGAATTTAGATGTTGATTTAATAGAAAAAGATATGTTAGACTCACTGGCACTTATAAATTTAATTTCGATGTTAGAGGATGAATTTGATATTGAAATTCAACCAACAACTATAAATCCTAACACTTGGAAAAGTGTAAATAAGATCATCGACCTTGTTGAAAATATAAAAGGTGAATGACTTTATGGAAGAAATAAATAAAATAAAAGAACAAAATTTACTTGCAAAAATAACCAATATATATATTTTTGTTATGGTTGTGCTATTCCCACTTTGTGTAGATTCAACAGGATTTTTCAAAATATTGGAATGTAAGTATAGTTACTTTTTAGGAATTAATGTGATTTATATATTTACTATTATTGTTATTTTGATGTATTTTAAAATGTTTAGAAATACTAATTTTTTTAAACATTTAAAACTAAGTAATATACAAAAAGTCGCAATAGTATTTTTAGTGGTTAATGTTATTTCTACTTTATTATCGCCTTTTCTTAAAAAGTATAACTTATTTGTCGGTGTTGGAAGAGCAGAAGGATTAATTACAATTACATTATATATATTAAGCTTTTTAAATATTTCTTTATTTGGAAAATTTGAAAAAAAATATATTTTGTATTTTTCTATATCATCTTTAATGGTAAATATAATTTCTATACTTCAGTATATAGGGTTTAATCCACTAAATATGTATCAAGATGGAATTGGAACACATAATGTTAGTTTTATAGGTACTATTGGAAATGTTGATTTTGTTTCAGCTTATTATACTATAGTGCTTACAATTTCTATGGCAGCTTTTATATTTATAAATGATGATAAAAAGTATATAAAATTTATACACTTGGCTTCAGTATATACAGGATTTTTTATATTTGAAGTATTGGATGTAAGAAGCGGTACGCTAGCATTTGGAGTTATACTTGCAATAGTACTTCCATTCATAGTTACTAATAGCAAAAGATTTGCAAAATTATTAATTATAACTGCAGCTATATTGTTTGGGTATGCAACAAATATAGTTTTAAACCCAGTGTTTCATTATAGTCTTGGAAAAATAGTGCTTGAAATACAATTTCCATTGATTGCAATTATTTTAAATGTATGTATTTTATCATTTTTAATTTTGGCATATATTCTATATAAAAGAGACTTTGATTTTTCTAATTATAAGAAAATGGTAAAATTATATTACATAATATTAGCTATTTTGATATTAAGTTTTGTAGCTGTACTATATTTTGTTGATTTTGACTTGGGATTTTTGCATGAAATTCATGAAATATTACATGGAAATTTTAATGATGAATTTGGAACGTATAGACTATTTTTATGGAAAAGAAGTATAAAACTTATAAAAGACTATCCTTTGCTTGGTACAGGTAATGATACGTTTGCAGTAAGATTCATGACAAAATATGCAAAGGATGTGGCAGACTTAGGTGAGCTTACAATAAATGATACAGCTGCAAATGTATATTTAACAATGTTAGTAAATATAGGTATTGTGGGACTGTTGGTGTATTTGATATTTATAAGTTTACAAATAAAAAATTCATTTAAAAATTTAAATAAAGAAACAACCGTATTATTAATAGCATTTGTTTGTTATTTAATACAAGATTTGTTTAATTTGTGGGTAGTTGTTGTGACACCTATTTTTTGGATACTTATGGCTATTCTTTATATAAGTTGTAATAAAGAATCAAAAAGTATAAAGGAGGTACTTTAATGAAAGATATATTAAAAAAAGTAACTTTTGTTACCGTCATAGGAGCATTAAGTATAGGAACATTTTTTACTGTTAAAAATGGAAAGTTTGAAAATTTGGAAGGGTACATGTATAATTTAGCTGGTACTATTATAGAAAGTGCAACAAGCAGTAATGCAACAAGTAGTAATGCAACAAGTAGTAACGCAACAAGCAGCAATGCAACAAGTAGTAACGCAACAAGCAGTAATGCAACAAGCAGTAACGCAACAAGCAGTAATGCAACAAGTAGTAACGCAACAAGCAGTAACGCAACAAGTAGTAATGCAACAAGTAGTAACGCAACAAGTAGTAATGCAACAAGCGGTAATGCATCAGAGAAGAGTGATTCAAATAATAATACTACAATAAAAGTAGATAATAATGTAAGAAATGATGAGGAAATTTCATCAAGTAAGGATAATAAAACAAATGAAGAAACTTCAAATAAAGACAAAAATTTAGATGAAAACGATGAAGAAAGCAAACAAGAGGATGAAAAACAAGAAGATGAAAACCAGGAAAAAAATGAATCAAAAACAGTTGAGTATAAAGTATCTGAAATAAATAGCAAAGTACTTAGTCAAATTAGAGACAGCAGTGAAATAACAAATATTGTAGTTGTAGTCGAAAAAGATACAAATATCAGTGAAGAAATATTTGAAGCTATAAAAGGTACTTCAAAAAAATTAACAATAAATGTTGGAGATAATAGAATTATATTTAAAGGAAAAGATATAAAAAATCCAAAACAAATTGATGCAAGTATTTCATATAATTTAATTTCAGAAAATGATACTTTAAAAACTTTAAATCAAGATGGCGTAGTCATAAATTTTGCAAATAATGGTAATTTACCAGGTACTGCTACTATAAAGATAAAGTTAACAGACAGAATGAGTAAAGTATTAAAAACAAATTCTATATATATCTACCATTATGATGAGGAATCAAAGGAATTGTCTAGAATTGGCACAAAAGTTACATATGATAAATCAACTGGATATATTGAATTTGCTATATCACATAATTCAAAGTACGTACTTGTAAATCAATTATTAGATGCTAACATTCAAAATGCTTCAAATGATGAAGTAAGCTTTTTAGAAAGCGGTAAAGTTTACATTATAATAGTTAGTGCTTCAATTTTAGTTATAATAATAGTTGTTATTATATTAATAATTGAGAAAAAGAAAAAGAAAAATAAATCAGATGATTTAATGAAAAAAAGTACTGAAAATGTGAATTCAAATATTGAAGAACAAGAAAATAATAAAATGTAAAAAAAGAGGCAATTTAAATCATTGCCTCTGATTTTTTAGAAGGAGAAAAAAATGAAAAAAACTAGAATAGGTTTAAATTCAAATATGATAAAAATAATTGCAATTTTATGTATGTTAATTGATCATATTGGAATGTATATGTATTTTAAATTAGATGACACAACTTATTATGTATTTAGAAGTATAGGAAGAGTAGTAATGCCCATTTTTTCATATATGGTAGTTCAAGGATTCTTTTATACTAAAGACCTAAAAAAATATATTTTTAGAATGTTTTCATTTGCTACAATAACTCAAACTGTTATCATAATACTTGGCATAATTAATCAAAAATATTTTAGTAATTACTGGACTGGAGTTACTGGATATTTCGGTGTACTATACTCATACACCTTGTCACTTTTGTTACTTACTGTTATAGATAAAAAGACAATAATTTCTAAATTAAGTAATAATCAAAATGCTATTATTAGAGTTAATATATTTATATTAATTGTACTTGCATATTTGAATTTAAAAATAGAATTCGATTTTCAAGTACCATTTATAATACTTCAATTATATGGAATAGAAAAGTTTTTTCAAAAAAATGAAAAACTGTTATTATCTCAAAGCAGAGATAATTTATGTAATAATATAGAAAATAAAGGAACAATTGTAAGTGCTGAAAAATATACGTTAAGTAAACTGATATATTATAGTGCTATATTTGTATGTTTTGCTATTTCTATATCACTTATAAAATTTGCATACGGATTTAAGTACACTTTACTATTTGCTGCACTTATTATAATGCTTTATAATGGTAAAAAAGGAAAAAATTCAAATATCATGAAATGGAGTGTTTATATTATATTTCCACTTCAACATGCTATATTTTATTTGGTTGCTATGTTAATACATTAAAAACTTTATATAGTATTTTGAAGGTTTAATTATTTTACTCTATTAGGTAAAAAATAAACAATCCCATTCTTAACTTATTAGATAGTTTATTCATATTATATTTAAAGGGAGATTAGTTTTATGTAAATAAATATAAAAACAAAATAATTTATCCTTACCAGAAATAAAAAAATTGAAAATTAATTTGGTATATTTGTTATTATATTTTTTATATTTAATACATATAACACATTTTGAATTAGTAGCAAAGATATTAGAAATGTACTTTCAAATGTCTTTGTATACAGGAGTACAATGCTTTCTAGTAATTCAATATATTATGAAAATTATTAGCTAATAATTGATCTCTAAAATTTGTTAGAAATTTATTAAAGGTATGTTATATAATGAAAATGCTTTAAACTCAAGGTTTTCATTGCTATGTATGCCCTTGAGCAAAGCGAGAAAGGGATGATATTTTTATGGAAAATTTTAAGGTTGGAGATATAGTGGCAAGAAAATCATACAATTATGATGTCTTGTTTAAGATTACAAAAGTAAATCAAAATGGAATTGTTGAACTTGCTGGGCTTACGGTAAGAATTTTAGCAGATGCAACTCTATTCTGATGACAGAAAAGTAGATAAATGTTGAAAAGGTAATGAATGCTGATAATGTTGTTTATGAAATTATTTAAATAAATTAAAGATAAAATAATAAATCTAGTGGAATATGTTACAACAATGGACAAGCTAAGCATTTTGCTTTTTAAAATTAATGGTTTAGTAGGCAGAATACGTTATTATATATAAAAAAATAAGTTTATGAACTTGTCTAACAAGACATAAGATATATGTATACAACTATTGTAAAATAAATTTGAATATTGTAAATATAATATATTATTGATATAATAATAAGAACATTTTAATTTTTGTTTGGAGGATAAAGTATGAAAAGAAAAATTACTGTAATTATATTAATATTGATGGTGATAATCTTTTTATTTAATATCTTATCTCATAAAAAGATAGATTTAAATGGAGTATATAAACATAATACAGATATTAATAATATAGAAATTTATGTTAAGAATATATCGACTAATAAAGAAATATTAATTACAGATAAAAAGGATGTAAACGTTATATTAAGTAGTTTGATGAATACTAATGTAGACGCATCATTTGATAATGAGGATATAATAGGTGGTTTTTGCAGATTAGTAATATTAAATACTGAAAATAATAAAAAAGTAAATATAAATATTGGTAGAAAAAAAATTGTTATTAATGGTAACAAAATATATAAAACTAATGATAATGTATTTGATAATATAAAAGATATAATTATAAAATACGATACTAATATGGTATTTTAGGTATATCGAATAGTTTGTGTAAACTAAAATAAAAACTTAATATAATATTTTATTTAGAGGTTATATTAAGAAATAATAGGATGTCTACTTTTGCCGAATATTGTTGAAAATGTTTAATTAATTATATGTTAATGGTATAATTTAATAAAAAATAAATAATAAGCATTAAATAATGTTTATAGGGGGAAAAAATGTATATAATACGTGGACCTTAAAATACAAGAAATGGTATAAATTGAGAATTTGAATATAATTAGGAGGATTTAATATGGAATCTATTTTAAACGCGTTGCGGAGAGTTTTTGTTACTATCTTGGCTATTTTTGTGTCATTAGATATAGTACCTGCTTATGCAAATGAAACAAATTATAGCACTGAAATTGTAAAGATAATCGATGAACACTTTGTATCACAATTCACCGTAACAGACCAGATTTTTTTACTTAATTATAATAGTTTTACTAGGTACCATACAAGTGATTTTTCACAATATCAGTATGGTAATAACTGTGGGCCAACGTTATTAGCAAATGTGTTATCTTACTATAAAAGTTTAGGATATGGTAATTTATATTTTGGAACAATAACACAAAGTATGTATGATGATATTTGTGCCAGATTAGGATATAGCATATCAAATGGTAGTGATTTAAATAAAATACCTAGTGCTTTAAAATCATATGTAGAAAATGCTGGTTACGGTTTCAGTTATGATAAATATTTTTTAAATCTTTGGTCTGATGTTACAAGAGATTTAAAATTTGGATACCCAGTCATAATGAGCTATAATAATCATGGATATCTAGTCCTTGGTTACCGTGTCATGGACGGAATAAAACAGTTATATACATGTACTGGGTGGAGTGCACCTGAATATACTTGGATTAATTTTAATAGTAGTAATATGAATATGACATCAGTCCATATTTACTTAAAATAGTTTACAAAAACTAAATTTACTATAAAATATGATTAGGTAAAAAAGTTTTAAAAAAATGAGCGTATTTTCAGCTCATTTTTTTATACTCAAAAAACTGAAAATATGAATATTAATATTTTACTTATCATAAATTTTTATAGAGGGAAATTATGGATGTAAAAGTAAATTATCCTACTAATGATAACTATATAAATAATATTGCGTATATAAAAGCTCTTTTTATTAAAACACAAATAGAAAACCTTGATGTAGAATTTGAGAAAAAGAAAGAGATATATAATAAAATTTTAGATTATTTAGAAAAAAATTAATATTTGTACATTTGTATATACAAATATTAGGTAATAAAATTTGTATATGGAGAGTGATGAAGTGAAAGTGAAAAAAAGAATTGCAATTTATTCTAGAAAATCTAAATATACAGATAAAGGTGATTCAGTAGGAAATCAAGTTGAATTATCATTAAATTATATAAACTTACATTATCCAAAAGATTTATATGATACAGAAATTGCAATATATGAAGATGAAGGTTTCTCGGGTGGTAGTTTTAAAAGGCCTCAATTTCAAAAGCTTTTAGATGATGAAAGAAATGAACCTTATGATATACTTATTTGTTATAGATTAGATCGAATTAGTAGAAATTTAGCAGATTTTTCTTATTTAGTGAATGAATTAAATAAACTTAATACTAGTTTTATATCAATAAAAGAGCAATTTGATACTAAAACACCAATTGGAAGAGCTATGATGTATATTGCATCAGTATTTGCACAATTAGAAAGAGAAGTTATTGCTGAAAGAATAAGAGATAATATGTTGGAATTAGCTAAAACTGGAATATGGCTTGGTGGATATACACCGACAGGCTACAGTACAAAAAGGTATGAAAAAGTAACGGTGTGTGAAAAAAATTCTGATAATTTTATTGAAAATAGAGTAAAAAAAGCTTGTAAATTAATAACTAATAAGGATGAAATGAAAGATATAGATATAATATTTTCAAAATATTTAGAACTAAAATCATTAGTAAAATTAGAAACGTACCTAATACAAAATAATATAAAAACCAGAAAAGGAGCATATTATAGCACATTTACATTAAGAAGGATACTTACTAATTTAGTATATGTAAAAAATGATAATGATATATTAGAATATTGTAATAATAAAGGAATCCATATTTTTTTCGAAAATGATGGAAGGGATAAATTTAATGGGAAATATGGATTAATTGCATATAATAAAACAAAAGATAATAAAATTTTACCTATTAAGGAATGGATTGTGGCTGTTGGATTACACCAAGGTCAAATTTCCGGCAGAGATTTTATTAATGTTCAAGTTTTATTAGAAAAAAATGCAGACAAAAAATATAGAGCTATTACAGATTCAACTAAAAATACTATTATGGTTGGAATATTAAGATGTAAGGACTGTGGATCATATATGAGACCTAAAAATAGTGGAAATAAGAAGAAAGATGGTACTATTTCATATTATTATTCTTGTGTACTAAAAGAAAAGTCAAGAAAAATAAAGTGCAATTCAAAAAATGTAAAGGGAGATTTTATTGATAATGAAATATTAAATGCTTTGAAAAATATATTTGTACAAAATTCTGAAATATATAAAGAATTAAAAAAAATGTCAATATCTAAAAATATTAAAAGAGAAGATGAAGAAATTATAAAATTAAAAAAACAATATGAAAAAAATAAGTATGAAATAAATAGTTTAGTTGGAAAGGTTAAATATATTGATTCTTCATTGGTGAATGTTATAAATGAGGAAATAATTAGATTAAATAAGCAAAATGAGAATATACAAGAAAAAATGAAAAAGAATTGTAATATCAACAATTGCCAGATACAGGAAAATAAAAATATATCAAAAGAAAATTTGAATATATTAGAAATTGTTGACAACTGTTTTGATGTATTTGATGAATATGATTTAAAAACCAAAAGATATATAATGAATTTACTTATAGAGAGTGCATATTATAATAGTCAAACAGAAAAGATTGAAGTAAATTTATCAAATAATAAAATAGATGAGAGTGAAAAAAATTTTTTGATTAGTATTTCAGAAAAAATTAAATAAAAAGTTGTCACCAGACAATAATAGCAGATGCTCCTGAGTATGATTTAAAGCATATATCAGATGAGGAAGCTGAAAGAAGAAACAAAAATGATGAATTGTCAAGAAGAGTAAGAGTTAATAGATGCTATATGAATATGAACAAGAAAAGTAGTATGTATAGTAAGAATAATGGATTTAATCAAAATATGTATGGAAATGACATCAAAAAAGAGGATGAAAATCCAAATTTTTTTAAGAGAGAAGCAGTTCTAAAAAAGCCGGGAATTATATTACACATTGATGGAGATCCTGAATATACACAAAAATGTAAAGAAAACTATAAAAATATGGGACTTATTGCTTATACATATAATATTCCCGAAAGTGAACAATATAAGCAAGTATATGGACTGCTTCAAAAAATAAGGCCTAATATATTAATACTAACTGGTCATGATGCTTTTTTAAGAAAAAGAAATGATATATATAATATTGAAAATTATAAAAATTCAAAATATTATTTACAAGGAGTATTAGAAGCAAGGAGATATGAACATAATTTAGATAATTTGGTAATATTTGCTGGTGCTTGTCAAAGTTATTACGAGGCTTTAATTTCAGCTGGAGCTAATTTTGCTAGTGCACCAAAAAGAGTACTAATTGATATGATGGATCCAATGATAGTAGCACAAACTATTGCTTTAACTCCAGTAGATGAGTATGTACCACTTGAAAATATACTAAGTAATACAAGAGAAGGAATAAATGGAATAGGTGGTTTACAAACTAAGGGACAATATAGAGTTGGAATGCCTGGTATTTAAAAATTAAAACATAAAATTAAATGCATTATAGTTTAGTTTATTACCATTTTTGTTAAGAATATCTGTGTATTTTTTATTTTTGAATTGAATGTTCTTGAATTGTTAATATAAATATTGTATATTTTTTTTATTTATGATAACATGTATATGTAGGAATTTTATAAAAATATATAGCTTTAATTATTAATATTTTTATAATTTTTAGGAGGAATAATGGAAAAAAATACGAAAAAAACAAATGAAAATATTGCTTCTTGGATATATCAAGCATGTTATAGTATATACGGTATAATAGTAGGAGTAATATTTAGTGGAATCTGTACATGGATTTTTGTAAAAGGAGCAAATACAGCGACAAAAATTGCTATAGTTCCATTTGTTATTTGTGGCTTAGCTGTACTAATAATATCAATTATTAGATTGTTAAAAGCTATAAACATAGTAAGACAACTGAAAGCAAAAAATATTTCTAGCGATGAAATATTTAAAACTCATGATAACTTAAATAAAGCAGATAATATCTTTTCAAAAATATATGTAATTGGGTTTTCAATATTTTGGTTTGGATTTCTCGTGTTTGTAGATTACATTTTTATAAGAGATGGACAATTTATGTTTCTAGCATTTTCAATTTTGTTTTGGATAGTGGGAATAGAAATTATACGTAAGAAATTAAAAAAGTAGCTTTTAATAAAGAATTAATAATGCAGATTGTAGTGTTAAAAAATTAAAATATAAATAATTATTTTAATTTTTACTGCAGTCTTATTTTTTGATTTTTGTAACTTAATTAAATATATATATAAATAAAAAAATATATATATTTATTTCATTATATTTTGTAACTTAATTTTTTTACTGTTTAATAACTTGAATATTTTACATAATTATGTTAGTATTATATACAATATTAAATAAAATATTTTAGCATTTTTAAAAGGTTAGGTGAAATAGTAATGAAAAATACTGATGAAATAAATAAAAATTTAGTTTCATGGAAACATGAAGCATTGTATAGCTTGCAAAATATAATTAGTGAATGCCTATTTTCTTTATTATTTATAAAAATTTTTGTTGAAATTCAAAATATTTTTATAAGAACGGTTATAGTCATATTTATTATTCTTGGGACAATTTCTTTGGCAATTGGAATTATTAGGTTGTTAAAGTCAATTAATGTAATAAAAGGAATGATATCAAAAAAAGATTCAGCAGATGGGGTATTTAAAGTTCATACTAAGTTGAATATGGTTGATAAAGCTTTCTTAAAAATATATGCAATAATCTTTTTAACATTTTTGTTTGGCGCACTTATAGTAATTGATTATACTTTAATAAAATCTGGTGATTTTTTTACACTTTTGGTAACGCTTTGGTTTTGGCTTTATGGAATAGTCATGGCATTTAAATATTTTAAAAAATAGTTATTGATAAGATTATAATTAATTGTACAACTATAAAATATAGGGCTATAGTTACATTTATAACATGATTATTGTAACTATAGCCTTCGTTTTGCTTTTTATATTATTTTAAATTTTCTATTTTTATATTTTCATGACTTTCACTAGATATATTATCATTAGATTGTATTAAGGTTTCACATTCATCGTTTACCAATTCACTTAATGATGCAAAAAAGGAATTTTTAGAGCCTTTTTCAACAGTAAGGTCTTTTAGTAAATCTTTTAAAACAGAAATCTCATTTTCTTGTGCTTCAATGATAGGGCTATAGTCTAAATTAGATGTATATTCACTTGATCCCAGTTCATAGACTTTATCTGGATTATTTTTTATGTACTCATCTAACATTATAGACACTTTTGAAAAGTACTGATTTAACACTCTATTGGAGTCTGAAATTTTTTTATTATATCCGGTTTCTTCAAAATGAACTTGAGATAATTTTCTTGCTTCATTAATGTTTAATTCTCCATTTTCTACCTTTTTTATCAAAATATCATCGAATTTATCTTTTTTTATTTCTTCTAGTAGTTTGTTTTGAGAATCAAACAAATACATCAATTCGCGGAATGATCTACTGAGTTCTGGATTTGCTTTATCTCCAATTAGTTTTGAAATTTCATCTGTATTTTCGACACTATTGTTATTTAAATTAGCATTTTCAACTAAATTATCTCTACCGATTATTTTTTCTATACTTTGTATAAATTTAACAAAATCTTGTCTTGCAAAAGGAAGATTGATTAAATTATATTTTTTAGATATTTCTCTTGACATCTCTTCTGTTAATCCCTCAAATAATCCAGTACCAAATCCGAAAGCATGCCCTAATTCATGTGGCATAACACTAAAAAAATAATTTTCATATTTTGACTCATTTAAATAAAAATATAACTGTTCAGTTTCAATACCATAATCATTTTCAATTGCCTCTTCATCTTTTAAAAGGTATGGGACACTCTCATCTTGTTCAAAAAGATCGCATTTTAATTTTTGGTTATTGCCATTTTCTTTATATAATATTCTTCCTTTATCATCTATAGTATATCCTAGCTTTTTACCATTATATTTTCCATGTCTTAACTCTTCAAATGTTTTCTTTATGCCATACGAATACTTTATTGCATTTTCTTTATATCCAAAGCATGCATCACAGTTGTTACCAATATACGCTAGAATATTAATATTTGGATTTTCCTTATAATTTACTCTTGGAAATTCAGTCTGATAGATTCTTTGTATTTTTTCAATCTCAAGTGCTATAATTTTCTTATAAGGATCTGATATTTTTATGTTACCATCCGGATCTAAAATAAACCCTTCTGTATTGGAAGAAGAAATAAAATTGCTTATCAAAGCATAAATAGTACTATTGTTATCACGTACTTGTTGTATATTGTTATATTTCATTTACATTCACCTAATTTCTATTTATTTAAATATTTGTGGTCAATGCATCAACACTATAGTTGTTGCGTTAGAACATGAACTACATAATAAATTAGCTTCATTTTATCATTTTTATGTTTTATTTTCAACTGTACGTGTTGAAAATACATATGAAATATTTAAGTTAATATACATTTAAACAGATTGAGTAAAATTAAATATTAATTTTAATTAAAAACAAAAAAAGATGTTTAGAGTAAAACATACACTCTATAACATCTCTTTAATTACTTATTTAATAACTTAGCAAGACTTGCTTTTTTTCTAGCAGCAGTGTTTTTTGCTAAAACACCCTTAGACCAAGCTTTGTCAACACAACTAACTGCTTTTTGGAATAATTCTTCCTTATTACTTGCATTTTCATTTACAGCTGCCTCAAAAGCTTTTATAGCATCTTTATATGCTTTTTTAGTAGCTCTATTTTGCATAGTTTTAGTTTCAATTACTTTAACTCTTTTCTTTGCAGATTTTATATTTGGCATTAATTGCACCTCCCTTAAATACGAGTTATAACATTATTACTAAGATATTTTAACATAAAAAAAATAAAAATGCAATATGAAAATAAAAGTTTTTATGTAAAAAGGCAACCATTTATTGCTTTTTAGTCAAAATAAAGTGATTTTATAGAAAAAACAAATATTATAATGAATGCTTTTTATTATTTACTTTACAAAAAAGTTATATAAGGTATATAGAGTATTTTATTAAATTTATATAAATAAACTTAGAGTTAAATAAACTTAGCAATAAAAAATATATTTATTTTTATAAGCAAGTATGGTAAAATGATTTTAATTAGAAATGGGGGATAATCCATGAATGAATTTAATAATGAAAATTACAAAAAAATCAACATAGATATTCATTTTTTTATATTATTTTTTATATCATGCTCAGTATTTATATCTGATATTTTTATATATACATTAAAAACCGGATTTATACAAACTAACTTTGTTGTGATTGCAATATTGGCAGTTTTAAGTATAATTTTGATTAAGAAAAAAATAGTTGAAATAAAAAATGATTTTTCTAAATTTGATTTATTTTTCATCATGTTTTTCTTAATTTATTTTGTTGCAACTGTAGTATTCCCAGATTTATCGTGGGATACAAGAAGCTATCATATATATTTACAAGAGAATGTTTTTGCAGATAAGATAAACGAAGATTTTTTTGCAGGTAGAAACTTAAATTCTTATTTATTTGCACTGGGGGATAGAATAAATTATTTCTTTAGATACTTACTTGGATATAGACTTGGAACAATATTTAGTTATTATTTAATAATTGTACTATTTTATCAGGTAAAAAAGTTTATAAAGTACTATTTAAAAGACAATACTATTTTAAATCTAAAATGTAAAGATAATAAAAAAGAAATTATTAGAATTAAAGAAAATGATAAAAGTAGTGAAATTTTTGTATCGCTTTTTAGTATATTTCCAACTATGCTATCTGTTGTATTTGCATATAGTGGTACATATTATATAGATAACTTTGGACTTGTATTTTTGATGGAAGTATTTTACACCATACTGTGCAATAAAGATATTTTAAAAAATAGAATTATTATATATTTTACTGCAATGATAGTTGGACTTAGTATTTCAATTAAAGTTACAAATGCTATTTTTTTAATACCTATTTTTGTGTATTTTTGTATTAAAGAAAGAAAAAACTTTAAATATATGAAAATACATGACTATTTGATAGTGATTTTTCTTATTATTGTACCGTGGTTAGTATATTTTATTGATTCATATATTCAAACTGGAAATCCTGTATTTCCATATTATAATCAGATATTTAAGTCGAAGTACTTTATGGAAAGCTCATGGCAAGATGATAGATTTGGACCAAAAAATATAGTTCAGTTTTTAATATGGCCAATATATATAATATTCTACCCTAAAAGAGCATTTGATACGAGGTTTGTAGATATAGCTTGGCTGATAGGATATGTATCTGAAGTTATATATTTACTATATTTTATCTTTAGAAAAAAATATAAAAACAATAGCTTGTTTTCTCTTGATATGATTTTGCTTGCATGCACTATTTTGTGGGAAAAAATGATTATAGGGTATGTAAGGTATGCAAGCATTATAGTTGTTCTTGGGACAATCTTTTTTATTGCTAATGCGTATAAGATATTTAATAAAAATAAATGTGCTGGGAAAATTTTATTTATTGTTTTTATAATTACAATGCTACCTTCAATTGGATATGATTTAGCGGTAAAAGTAAAGGATTTTTCTGGTATAAGTGATTATTTTAATGAATATTTTTCAAATATAAAGATGATTGCATTAGACAGGAAAAATGAAAAAATTAAAGTTGATGGTAATTTTGGCTCTATTGGTGATGATAGCATGCTTCCAACTTTACTAAGAGATAAAGAAAATTACATATATAACCTAGAGGAATGGGTAACTGCAACAAATAAAGAAACAGAAAAATTGTATAAAAGTAAAATTTATAATAAATTATTTTATGTACTAGTAGATGAAAATACTGTTAGTCTGAAAGAAGAATATCTAAAAAATAATAATTTTGATATTATTTCAATTGAAAAATTAGAAGGAAATTTTTCATTTTTAAGTAAATCAGATACCTTGTACTTGTACAAAGTAAAGAAAAATGCAGATTAGAATGATATAATATTAAGAATTTAAAATAAAAAATAAAATCATTGAGACTGTTTTAAAATTTCAATGATTTTTTTGACTTAAATATTCTAAAATTTTATTAAGACTAAAATAACAAAAATTAATATGTTTAAAAAATCATTGATAGAATTTGTTAAAAAATAGGGAGATTTTTTTGATAAAATTGCGATAATTATTGTAAAATATTACACACTAAAACATAAGCATTTATGTGAATTTTTAATCAATTGTTATAAAAATATTACGTCAACACTTTAAAAAATATATTTTTTTACTTTTTTTTATAAAAATACTTGCTTTTTTACATAAACTAGTTTATAATTGATTATGATCTGCGATGAAGTAGAATGTGGCTATCCAAAGAGATAGGGAACTTCTATGGAGCATGTCTGATTTTAAATCAGGCGGCAAGTATACATATATTATAGTATTTGCCAAATTTTAATTGATATTTGTTTACTAATATTTGATTGAATTTGGTTTTTGTATGTGTAGAAAATGAAACACACGGGGTAGTGTAAAACTTGTTGTCCGATAATTTGTAGAAAAGGAGTGTTTTACATATGGCAAAAGTAGAGTCAAAAAAAATGAGAATAAGATTAAAAGCTTATGATCATGAATTACTAGAGCAAGCAGCAGCAAAGATAGTTGCAGTAGCTAAAAAAACTGGTTCAGAAGTATCAGGACCAATTCCATTACCAACTAGGAAAGAGATTGTTACAATATTACGTTCTCCACACAAACACAAAGATTCAAGAGAACAATTTGAAATGAGAACTCATAAAAGAGTAATTGATGTTTTATCACCTAATCAAGCTACAGTTGATGCTTTAATGTCAATTGATATGCCTGCTGGTGTTGATATCGAAGTTAAATTATAATTTAAACTTAAGTTAGAGTATTAGCAGTTATCCTTAAAGAGGCAATGACATACCCTATGCTAGATACTTAAATCGTTTATGAGAGTTTAAATGAATGAATTAAAGGGAGGAAAAACAAATGGTAAATGAAGTTTACGGAAAGAAAATAGGAATGACACAAATTTTTTCTGAAGATGGAACAGCAATTCCAGTTACAGCTGTTGTAGTTGAGCCTTTAACAATTGTTGCTAAGAAGACAGTTGCAAAAGAAGGATACAATGCTATAGTTGTTAGTTTCGGAGAAATTAAAGAAAAGAAACTTAATAAACCAGTTAAAGGACATTTTGCAAAAGCAAATGTTACACCTAAAAAACATTTAAGAGAATTTAGAGTAGATTCAGTTGAAGAAGTAAAAGTTGGAGATGAATTAAAAGCTGATGTTTTTGCAGCAGGAGATAAAATTGATATCCAAGGTACTTCAAAAGGTAAAGGATATCAAGGCGTTATCAAACGTTGGAATTATCATCTAGGACCTGCTGCTCATGGATCTGGTTACCATCGTGGAACTGGTTCAATGGGTTCAATTCAACCTGCTCGTATTAAACCAGGAAAAAAATTACCAGGTCGTATGGGTGGCGTAACAAAAACAGTTCAAAATCTTGAATTCGTTAAATACGATGCAGAAAACAATGTAATTTTGATTAAGGGTAATGTTCCTGGTGCTAAAAACTCATATGTTGTAGTTACTAATGCAGTAAAAGCAAAGAAACCAGAACTTAATCCTGAAGCATTAGCGTAGAAAGGAGATAACACATGCCAAAAGTTGTATTATACAATCAAAGCGGTTCACAAGTAGGTGAATTAGAATTAAGCAATAATGTATTCGGCGTTGAAGACAATCAACAAGCAATATATGATACAGTTGTTGCTGAACGTGCAGCTATGAGACAAGGTACTCAAAAAGCAAAGACTCGTTCTGAAGTTAGTGGTGGTGGCCGTAAACCTTGGCGTCAAAAAGGTACAGGTCGTGCAAGACAAGGTTCAATTCGTTCTCCACAATGGCGTGGTGGTGGTGTTGTATTCGCTCCAACTCCAAGATCTCA
>ERZ825137.535-NODE-535-length-52759-cov-10.273167_pt1 | contig 52759 bp, 48 predicted proteins | sample MGYA00519873_ERZ825137 | MGnify/ENA primary metagenome ERZ825137 (study PRJEB31778, sample SAMEA3449190) | human gut metagenome | biome: human gut; feature: human-associated habitat; material: faeces | place: United Kingdom | collected 2010/2012 ...
TACCGTCGATTGGAACGAGCGCAAGTACGGCGAAATCTGGCGGCAGGATTGGGCGGCTGCACAAAACGCGGCGCTCGAAGCGGCGGGACGGATGGAGCGCGTTGATATGCGATCACTGGAGCGGCAGGGCGTTGAAGACCGCCTGCCGCAAAAGCATCTTGGTCCGACCGCTTCCGCGCTGGAACGCAAGGGCGCTTCCAGCGAACGCGGCGACGAGAATCGAAAGATCATCAGCGTGAATAAGATGCTGGCTTCGTTGCAGAAAACCGTTCGCGGGATCGGCGCTTGGCTGGATGAATTGCGCAAGGCGGTCAGCCGCCAGCAGATCATCGAAAGCCCGGATGATTACCCGCTGAGCGATGTGATTACCGCCTATCTGGATATGCGAAGGGACGGGCGCGAAACATGGAATCGCTATGCGCAGGAAAAAAGCGCTGTCCATGATTTGAAGGACGGCTTCAAGGCGGTTTTCTTCCTCTCGAATCACGAGCTTTTGTCTCATGGGTCAATCAGAAGTACAAAATGCTTTCTGGAACCGTTGATCGCAAGCGTCCAGTATTACTGAGTAAAACGGCAGATTTCATCCGTCGCGCAGCAGATAAAGTGGCCCTTGTGGTCATGGATGGAATGAGTTTCGAGAACCTATTTACTATTCAGCGTGAATTTGCTGATCGGGATTTTTCATTTAGCACGAACGCCTCTTTCTCCTTTTTCCCCACAGTAACCGCTGTTGCGCGTCAATCCGTCTTTTCCGGAAAATTACCGAGCGAACACGCAAAACCATTTTCGCTCGACAATGAAGAAAGGCAATGGATCGAATTTTGGAAGAATGAGGGTTTCGCTGAGAGTGAAGTTTTCTTCCACAAAGGCATTGTCGACGCTCTCCCAGCGAATACCAAAGTGGCAGGCATCGTAGTGAATATTGTTGATGATCTCATGCATTCTGAACTGCAAGGGTTCCTTGGCATCCAGCACGGACTCTCAGACTGGGTTCAGAATGGTAGCCTTGCAACAATGCTCAGAATGTTCATTGACAACGGCTATACAGTATTCATGACCAGTGACCATGGCAATACTTCCGCAATAGCAAAGGGGCGCTTTTCAAAGCCTAGTGTGCTCGTGGAATCCGCAAGCCGACGTGCAGTTCTTTATGATGCCTCTTTTGATGCGAGAGAGCTTGATAAATTCGACGTTATACGGTATTCTGGTACGTACAGGCCAGAAGGATTTGTGGCGTACATGTTTAATGCAGATTCTTGCTATGGCGATTCTGGAAAAGAATACATTACACATGGCGGTATGACGCTTGAGGAAGCTGTAGTACCGTTTGTGAGAATAGGTGGAAGAAATGGCTGATAGAGTAGGATTTGCTCGAAACATTAGTGAAGAATACCTGAATGCTGTTGCCGACTGTAAGTTAGCTGATAAAAGTCTTCTTGAGACTAGGGATATTCTCAACGAGCTAATTGGCTCCCGTATTCATGCTGAAACAAATATCAAAAACACACGAGTGATTCTCCTGAACACATGGTACCGCAATGATTCATGGCTTCAAGACAGGTGCATCGAGATTGCTAAGGAAGTTACAGTGTCTGAGCGACTTCCATTACATTGGTCACTATTGTTGGTGGCTTATCCGGTTTTCTTTGATCTCTGTACAATCATCGGGAGTATGCTTGATTATAGGGATGAAGTATCTTCGACTCAGGTTAAGGAGAGGATATTTGAAACATGGGGGGCGAGAACAACGCTTCTTCATGCCCTTTCAAAAAACCTACAGACAATGAAGGACATTGGTAGCCAAAGACGCTTTTCCGTTTGCACCGCGAATAGCATTGAGCGACGGAGCAGAATACACCGGCCACACACTATTACCTTCTAGATATGGTTCTGTTCCAAAGGCAATCTTATATTCCTTTGCCTGATTACGGCTGCCCGCTTGATAGTTATTATCGCTCAAACCAGGGGAGCCCGTAGTCAACGCCATAGCATAAACCGGAAGAGTAAGGGAACCGCTGATTAATCACGAATAATTCATGACAATCGACAAATTTGTACACGAATGCAGCATTTTTTGTCAGTTGCATAGCCTTTTCCAGCATCTGATCCATTCGACCGATTGTATAAGGATATGTCGCATCATCGGGACGCGTAAACAGATACGTCACCTTGTCCGACGGCACACTCTTATACAGTTCGGTCATGAATTCCTTTGCATTCATTCGCATCACCCGTTCCTTTTTATGCCGCCTTTTCGTACATTTCCCGGTACAGATCCGTCATGCGCAGTATTCCTGCCTCCAGCCGCCTGAACGCCGTCGCGCGTGAGATACCCATAACCTCGTATAGTTCCTCCACACGCACACCTTCCACATATCGCCTGACAATGATTTCGCGCTCTTTTTCGTCAAGTCGATCGATCAGGCTGTTCAGCTGCCAGAGTAGCGCCTGCTTGACCGCCAGCCTGCGCTGTTCGCTGCGAAGCTGAAAATCGCGCTCCAGTTCAAACTGCTTGCGACCGAACATGCCCAGCGTTTCTGTGGGGTTGGTGGGTTTTCCGCTATTCAGTCGGTTCTCGCCCAGGGTACTCCGATGCGTCTTTTCTTCGATATATTCATCGAAAGTGAGCTGGGCAGCAATAGCAAAAAGACGCTCAGCGACCGAAATAGGGGCAACCTGCGGCGCGTGGAGGCAAAGAAAAAGCGCCCCGAAGGACGCTCTTAAATCAAATTGGCTATTTCGTAATGTCGGCGGCAACCTCAATGCCCTCATCGGTTAATCGGAAGCGCAGCACCAGCTTACCGTTGGCGGCAGCATATTCTGCACGGAAAGGACGCTCCCACAGCTGCGTCAGCCCGGGGCAGTTTTCAAATGCAGCGGCGCGGTAATCATTAAAAGTGGCATTTTTCAAGAATTCTTTCCTCATTAACAGGAAAAATCTGTCGCAGATTTATTTTTGCCAATATACAACAAAAGACATATTTGTTCCATGCATATCCAGCGAGAATTCTTTTGTCTTTTTCTCATATCTGAAAAAAAGACAAGAAATACGAAATTAGTCAAATTGAAATAATTCTATTGATAATTTACAATAAAATTACCAGCACGAACAGGAGGGTTTTGAGTATGATTGGGCTGAAAAATAAAGATAAAAAGAAAACACGTTACAGCAACATTTATCCCAACCGTTATGCGTTCGTCTACATCGGACCAGCGACGATCCTGATGATCGGCATGTGCCTATTCCCGGTTCTTGTTCTCTTCTATAACAGCTTTACCGACTTCTCCTTGCTTCGCCCGATGACCCGCTTTATCGGGTTTAGAAACTTCGAGCGGATTCTGTTCAGAAATCCGGACTATCTGCAGTCCCTCGGGCGCACAGTGATCTATGCTTCCTGCACCGTTACCCTGCAGATTATCATCGGCTTCTTCCTGGCGCTGATCTTTCAGGTGCGCATGCCGTTCAGAAAGACAACGCGATCCATCATGATCCTGCCGATGGTCGCCTCGCCGATCGCCGTCTCCTTCCTATGGACGATCATGCTTCACCCGACGTCCGGCGTCGTCAACTATCTGCTTGAGATGATGCATCTGCCGACGTCGCTGTGGATCTCTTCGAGTAAAACCGCGTTGGCATCCGTCATCATGGTCGATGTCTGGAAGAATACGCCGTATGTCTTCCTGATCTTCTCCTCCGCCATGACGGCCATGCCGCACGATCTGTTTGAAGCGGCAGTCGTCGACGGCGCAAGCTTCTGGCAGATGATCCACCGGATCCTGCTTCCGCTGCTCAAGCCTGTGTTCACCGTCGTACTCATGCTCAAGCTGGTCGACGGTCTCAAGGCGTTCGATCTTCTCTATTCCATGACCAGCGGTGGACCGGTCACGGCCACGCAGACGGTCAACGTCATGATCTACAAGAGCGCGTTTGTCCGCTACGAAATGGGCCTTGCCAGCGCACAGGCCGTCATCCTGTACATCATCATCTTCGCCGTAGCGACGTTTATCGTCCGCATCGGCGGCATGAATTTTGACTAAGGAGGTGGGCGCTGTGAAAAAGTTCTTCCATAAAAAACCCGAGAGCGACATGGTGCCATACTTCGTCAAACCGATGGAGAAAATGCCCGCCAAACTGTTTGTCTATATCCTTGTCGTCTTTCTCCTTCTGGTGTGGTTCTTCCCGATTTACTGGCTGTTTGCCACATCGCTCAAGTTCCCGGTAGATGCAGCGTCCATGCCTCCCCAGTTCATCTTCAAGCCCATCATGGACAACTACAGGGAAGTTTTCGCCAGAGGCGATTTCGTCATGGCATACAAGAACTCGACCATCATTTCTGCGACGGCCATCTCTCTGGCACTCCTTTTCGGTCTTCCGGCAGCGTACGGCATTTCGCGCTTCTGTTTCCCGCTGCGCGGTCTGCTTTCCTTCTGGATCGTCTCTACCCGCTTCATTCCGCCGGTCGTCGTGGTCATCCCCTTCTACCTGATCTTCCGCACGGTCGGCCTGCTCAACACGATGGAGGGTATGATCATTATCCATCTCGTCGCGGCGCTGCCCGTCATCATCTGGATCATGTACGGCTTCTTCAAGGACGTCCCCTATGAGCTGGAAGAGGCGGCTGCTATCGACGGCGCATCCCCGATACGCATCTTCACGACCATCGCTGTGCCGCTGGTTGCGCCGGGCGTCGTCTCCGCCGTCATCATCACGCTGATTGCATCCTGGAATGAATTCATTTACTCCATGGTTCTTACCTCCACCAACACCAAGACGCTCTCCGTCGCCATTTACGGTTTCATCTCCTATGAAAACATTGAATGGACGCGCATGTGCGCCGCAGGCGTGCTGGTCATCCTGCCGATCCTCTTCTTCACCATTCTCGTGCAGAAGTACATGGTCACCGGTCTCACCTTCGGCTCGGTCAAGAGCTGATTCTTTCCCTCTTCATTGAGGGCCAGGAGAATACGGCCCTTCAATTGATAAATGCAATATATCATACATGGACAGGAGGAATGGAATATGAAACAGGTTTACCAGGTTGGCGTGATCGGCTGCGGTATGATCGCCACCAGCGCACATATCCCGGCCATTCAGGCACTCGAAGACAGAATGCAGATCGTTGCCGTCGCTGATGCACGTCCCGAAGCTGCCTCCGTATGCGGAGAGCGCCTCGGCGTGCCGTATTATACCGACGTCGACAAGATGTTTGACGAGTGCCCGATGGATCTCGCCGTCGTCGCCACGCCGAACGCTTCTCACGTTTATTACTCCCTCAAGGCGCTGCGCAGGGGCGTCAACGTCGTCTGTGAAAAGCCCATCGCGCTCAAGTACAAGGATATCCTCGAGCTGTATGAAGCGGCCGATCAGAATGGCGTGCAGTACTTCCCGGGCCAGACCTCCCGCTTTAAGCAGGACATGATGAGCCTGATCGAGTTTGCCAAGCTGGATCAGTTCGGCGAGATCTACTACTGCGAAGCGCATACTTTCCGCCGCTGGGGCGTCCCGCACTGGGGCAGCTTCCATCAGAAGGAATTGAATGCTGCCGGCGCATTCTCCGATCAGCATCTGGTCGACTTCCTCGTCGCCCTGTGCGGTGCGCCGGAAGTTGCGAGCGTTTCTGCAGCGACCTATGCCAAGCTCGTTCCGCAGAATCCGAAGCTCCACATGAATTTCGCCGAGTCCGGCTCCTACGGCGCGAGCCTCTTCGTGCCCAGGCCCTATAAGGACGAGGAATTCAACGTTGAAGAGTTCGGCACCTGCTTCATCCGCTTCAAGAACGGCACCACCTTCGTCGTGCGCACGGCATGGGCCATCAACCAGCCGGATACCAAGGGCATGGTCCTCAAGATCTGCGGCACCAAGGGCGGCTACATGATGCCGGAGAACAAGATCATCCGCAACATGGGCCCGTATCGCACCGAAGTCACCCCGCAGATCGTGGACATGACGCACAACGCCATCGCGAACTGGGGCCACTGGGGCATGTTCGAGCATATCGTCGACTGTCTGGACGGCAAGTGCGAATACACCGTCACCAGGAAGGAAGCGGAAATCACCGCTGCCATCATGGAAATGTTCTATCTCTCCGCCGAGCAGGGCCGCGAAGTCCGCGTCGAGGAAGTCATCGGCTAAGCGCATAACAAACAAATCGCGCTATTTTGCCGCTGGCAATATCTGTATACAACCCGGGAAGAGGAAAACCCGGAACAGTATAGAAATATAATCTTATGAAACGGAGGAAAAACTGATGAAGAAAATGCTGGCAATCGTCCTGACCCTCGTGATGATGCTCTCCTGCCTGAGCATCGCGACCGCAGAAACCAACGTTTGGGATCCTGCAACTGCAAAGATCGACTGGAAGCAGTTTGCAGGCACCGAGCTGCGTCTGTACATGCTCCAGCACATGGTCACGCAGGCCATCGAGCCGTATCTGGGCGAATTCGAAGAGCTGACCGGCATGAAGGTCAACCTCGAGACGCTGCCGGAGAGCGACTACAACTCCAAGATGCTCATCGAGCTCAACAGCGGCTCTGATAACCCGTTCGATATCTGCATGGTCTCCAGCGGCAGCAACTTTGCTTCCGGCAACTGGCTCGTAGACCTCACGCAGTTCATCGAGAATCCGGCGCTGACGGATAAGGAATGGTACAACATGGACGACATCTTCCCGAGCGCCATCAATTACGGCACCTGGAACGGCGTCTTCCACGCCATCCCGTTCTCTGCGGAATATCAGATCATGTACTACCGCAAGGACATCCTCGACAAGTATGGCATCGAAGTACCGACCACGCTGGAAGAGCTGGCCGCCGCCTGCGAAAAGGTCTATGACCCGGCCAACAACCAGTACGCCATCGTTGCCCGCCTCAAGAAGGGCGTCGGCACCGACGTTATCTACAACAACTTCCTCTCCGCTTACGGCGGCGAATTCATCAAGCGCAACGAAGACGGCGAACTGATCTGCCAGCTCGGCTCTCAGGCTGCCATCGATGCGGCTGATTACTACATGGGCCTGCTCAGCAAGTACGGCGCTCCGGGCCAGGTCAACTATGGCTACTCCGAAGCGATCACCGAGTTCATGCAGGGCAATGCGGTGTTCTTCATCGACTCCACCAGCTTCATCGGCCAGATCCTCAATCCGGAAGAATCCAAGGTCATCGGCAAGGTCGGCTATGCGCCGGTCCCGGCTGGCCCGGCTGGCCCGGATTCCCCGCTGCACTTCTCTCACTGGCAGCTCACCCTCGGCCCGAAGAGCAACAACAAGGAAGCCGCGTGGCTGTTCCTCCAGTGGGTTACCTCTTCTGACCTGATCAAGCGCTGCGGCCTGGCGATGGGCACCTCTACCCGCCAGTCCCTGTACGACTCCGAAGAGTACAAGGCTCAGTACGATCAGGCCTTCATCGACGCGCTGCTCAACGGTGCCGGCCGCGGCCTGCGCATCGAAGGCTGGAACTATCCGTGCTGGTCTGGCAGCCGTGACTTTGAGGTTCAGGGCCTGCAGGAGATCTATGAAGGTGCCAGCGCTGCGGAAGTCATGCCGCGTGTCGCCGATCAGATCACCGATATCTTCTACGGATATTGATCATCCCGTCAGATTCTTCTGACAAATCACAACTAAACGAATGCAGTCCGGCAGATGCAGACGCGTCTGCCGGCCCTTCCCCATTATAGAAAGGCGGAATATGCATGCGAAAAGCGCTGAACCTTTTGAGAAGCTTCTTTCTCAAGGACTTTGCCCGCAGAATCAGCATGACATATTCCGTCCTTCTGGCGGTGATGGCCCTGTTTCTTTGCAGCGCCACCACCATGCTCTATACCCAATACAACGAAGCGACCATCGCCGACTACAGCAGAAGCGTCACAGATACCATCCTGCAGTATACGGATACATACTATGAAGACATCATCGAAATGTCTACAAACGTCATCTATTCGACGCCCATGCAGGATCTGATCCGCAGCTCCAGTCCCTATCCATTTGAGCGAGAAAGCATTCTATGCCTTGATAATCTGCCCCAGTTTTCCAATTTCCGCACCCAGATTACCAATCAGCATCTTGGCCTGAAGCAGCTGTATCTCTTCAGCGCGCAGCAGGAGCGCGTTCTCTATTACGCGCAGGGGCTGGTCAACCGCGAAATCACCAATCTGGTCTATGATGGGGCATATAAAAACACCCCATGGTATCAGGAAGCTCAGCGTTCCAGCGGTGAATTCCTTCACTTCTTTGCAGATGATCAGAACGGGATAATCGAGTATTTCGTCCGCCAGATTCGCGACGTGCGCAATGGGCGCGAAATCGGCACCATCCTGCTGGCACTGGATCCCAGCGCTTTCCTGTCCCAGTGTACGCAGTTTAAGCTCAAGCAGGAAGACGTCATCGCCGTTCTCGGCGAAGGAGACTGGATCTCTCATGCCATCGATGAAGATGATGCAGATATCATCCGCCAGCTGCAGGAGCACACTGCACAGGATTTGGAAGAATTCATCGTCAACGGAAAAGACGGCCGCTACAATGCCACTGCCGTCAAATCAAAGCGCTTTGGCTGGACGATCTGCTACTGCTATTCTCTGGCTGCGTTCGACGAGTCCGCCCTCAACCTGATCCTTTCTATCTGCATCTCCGCAATCGCGCTTCTTTCCATCTTCGTTCTGCTCTCCGTTTATCTGAGCCGAAGCCTTTCAAGGCCCATCATGGCGCTCAAGAGCGCCATGCACGAGGTCGAGCATGGAAACTACAGGGTGCATATTCCTACGCGCACAGAGGGAGATCTCGATAACCTCAACGCAAGCTTCAACAACATGACCAACAAGCTGAATCAATCCATTGAGGAAGCCTATATCTCCAAACTGCAGAAACAGGATGCGCAGATTCTGACCATGCAGACCCAGATCCATCCTCATTTCCTCTATAACGCCATCAACTCCATTCAGATGAACGCCATCCTCAATAAGGACTACCAGACCAGCAGGATGCTGGCCCAGTTGGGTACGCTTCTTCGGTATATCATGTCCTTTGATCACGACGTCGTCACCCTGCGGGAGGAAATGGAGATCGTTCGGCAATACATCCAATTCAGAACCATGAAGGAGACCGGCAGCGTTGCGCTGCATGTGGATATCCCCGAGGAACTGCTGGATGAAAAGTGCCTCAAGATGGCGATTCAGCCGATCGTAGAAAACTGCTTCCGCCATGGTGATATTCTCCACGCCGAATTCCCGCAGATCCGTATCCGCGCAAAGGAAACAGAAAACGGCTATATCGTTACCATAGGAAACAACGGCCGCGTCATCGATCCTGAACAGATTGCACAGGTCAACCGCAATCTTGAGAGCGTCACGGATCTAAACAGCATCGAAGGGCATATCGGGCTGGCAAATGTACATCTGCGTCTGAAGCTCTACTACGGCAAAAACAGCAGAATCCGCATCAATCAGGATGGCGAATGGACCATCGTAGAAATGCGCGCCGAAGTTCATGAGGTGTTATCATGTGGAAAGTGATGATCGTCGACGACGAGCAGACCGCAAGGCTGGGGCTTGAGCGGATTATTTCAGAAACCATGCCGGAGCTGATCGTCACCACCAAAGCAGAAAATGGCATGGATGCGCTTGAAAAAATCGAAAAGCGACAGCCGGATATCGTCATATCTGACATCAGCATGCCTGTCATGGACGGCATTGAACTGAGCCGGCAGGTGCGAAAGCAGTATCCTCAGATTGTGATGATCATGCTCACGGCGTACGACAACTTCTCCTATGTACAGCAGTGTCTGACAAATCAGGTTTTTGACTATGTGCTCAAACCCATTGAGGAAGACGCTTTTTTGAAGGTTATGGAAAAAGCCGTCTCGGAAGCGGCACACAGAAAGCAGCAGCTCGTCCATTCAAAGCTGTATTCCCTCTACACGCAGGGCGGTATGTCTCTGATTTACGGCATTGTAACCACGCAGCGCTTTGCGCATGCTGTTTCCAAGGGTGATACGCCGCAGATTCGTGAGCATGTGAATCAGATATTCTCTTCGCTGGATAAGCGCTCCATGGATCATCAGACTCTGATGCTGGCCATTCAGGAAATCTACGGTACGACGGTCAATATGCTGGAAAGCCGTGTGTTCGCAGTCGATCCCTCTCTGCGGGAACTGAACATCGACGCTTCCATGTCCGAAGAAGCCATTCAGGAGAAATTTTTAAGCAACATTCTCGCCATCTCTCAGAATAACATTCAGGAACGCGCGCGCAGCCAGCGCGTGCGCCTGATCAAACGCTATATCATCGATCATTTTGAGGAAGATATTTCCCTGTAGCATCTGGCAGACGAATTCAATATGAATCCCAATTACCTTTCTGAAATTTTCAAAGAGGAAACAGGTCAGAATTTCCGCAGCTTCCTCGTGGAAATCAGGATTGAGCGCGCTATCGAGCTGATGAAGGACCGACGCTACCAGATTCAGCAGATCGCCGAAATGGTCGGCTATCCCGACTGTACGTATTTCAACAAGGCATTCAAGCGCGTTACCGGTATTGCGCCGGGCGAATTCCGCCGCACACTGATGCTGTAATCCATCAAAACCATTGTCTGGAGGGCATTTCAGATGAAACTATTCGGAAAAGACATGAATCGTCAGGAATTCTACCGGTATTTCGGCGACGTATCCCAGGTCGGCGGCGTAAAGAGCTATACGCTCAACAGCGGCAAGGCTAACGGCGTACGCGTGGTGGAAGTCAATACCGGCGCAGGCCTTCGCTTCACCGTCCTGCTTGACCGGTGTATGGATATCGGCTGGGCAGATTTCAAGGGAACGCCGCTCAACTTCATCTCCAAGGCGGGCATTTCCAGTTCCATGTATTATGAGCACAGAGGCGACGAGCTGCACCGCGTATTCGGCCCGGGCCTGCTGACCACCTGCGGCCTTCGCAACCTCGGCGCACCCTGCGTCGTAGACGGCGAAGAATTCGCTCAGCATGGCCGTATCCACAACGCCCCGGCAGAAAATGTATCCGTCTTTGCCGACTGGGTAGGCGACGAATACAAGATCGTCATCCGCGGACAGATGCGCGAAGCTGTGCTCTACAATGAAAATCTTTACCTCGTGCGCACCATTGAGACCGCGCTGGGCGAAACAACCTTCACCATCAAGGATGAAATCCGCAATTTCTCCTTCCGCGACGAGCCGGTCTGCATCCTCTATCACTGCAACTTCGGCTACCCTATCGTCAGTGAAGACGCGACGGTCTTCTATCCGCCGGCAGATATCGTCAACGAGCCGCTGGATTGGCGTCCCGCGCGCTGGTCTCCTGAACTTGGCAAACTGGAAGCACCGCAGACCTCCAGCAAGGGCGGCTTCCGCCTTCGCTTTGACGACGAGGATATCCGCCTCGGCATCCGCAATGAAACGCTCGAGGGTTTCAACGGCGTTTACATGCAGTATAAAAAGTCCCAGCTGCCCTACTACGGCATGTGGCGCAATCTGGTGCAGGGCGATTACGTCGTCGGCCTTGAACCCGGCACATCCAGCACGGACGGCCGCAAGAAAAACCTGGCCAAGAAAGCGCTCAAGGTGCTTGCGCCCATGGAAAGCATGCAGATGGAACTGACTTTCGGCATCCTGACGGAATAACAGGATCGCAATAATCCTGAAAATCAATAAGACAGGGGGATTCTATCCATGAAAATCGGACTGCAAATGATCAGCGTAAAAGACCGCAATGCACAGGACATGTGTGAAGTACTTGATCAAATCGGCGAAATCGGCTATCAGGGCGTAGAATTTGCCCGCGGTTTCTATGGCAAGACCGTAGAAGAGATTCAGACTGTGCTTGACAAATGGAACATGCAGGCTATCGGCAATCACGTCTATCTGGAGCTGATTGAAAAAGACATTCAGGGTCATATCGACGAATGCAAAAAACTGGGCATGACCTATCTGGTTCCCCTCGGCGGCGTAAGCAATCATGCTGATGATGCGGAAGTGGACGCCTACATCGAACGCCTGATGAAGCTTGCAGAAATCACCACAAAGCAGGGCGTCAAGCTCGCTCTGCATGGCAGTACGCCTTTCTATCAGAGGAATGCTGAGGGCGTCACGCTCTTTGAGCGTGTGCTCACCCGTATGCCTGCCGAATACATGGATGCGCAGGTCGATACGGCATGGGCGCTTTGCGGCGGCGAAGATCCGGCTGCCTGGATCCGCAGATGGAATGGCCGCATCTATACCGTCCATCTCAAGGATTTCCATCCGCCGGTACCGACCACAGGCGATATCTACGACATCAAAACGGAAGCGCTTACGCGCGACAGCGCGATTGGCGACAATGGCGTCATTGACGTCGCCAATGTCCTGCTCGCTGCCAAGGAAGTCGGCACAGCATGGGTGATCGCTGAACACATGGAACGCCCCAGCTACGATGATTCCGCTGCTGCTGTCGCCGTCAGCCTTAAAAACATCCGGGAAGAAATGAAAAAGCTCTCTCTCTGATCACCGCCGCGATCTGTCCGCTTTGGAATATCGCTTCTGAAGCATGAACTTAAAAACTCAAGCGCCCTGCGTTTCTCTGTCTCCCGAGAAACGCAGGGCGCTTACGATTACAAGGATATATGCAGCAGCTTTTCTGCGCTGCCGAATCGATCAATCCCTCTGTTTTTATGATAAGGTACAATAAATTGCGCAAAAAGAAAGAGACATGGCTTCCTTCGGAAAGCCCAGCCGCCCGGTTGCCGCCCTGGGCAGCGTGAAGTCCAAGCTGCTGAAAAGCTTGTCGTAGAACATGGCGGCGCTTTGGGATGTAAACAGCGTCACATCCTGGATGATTTCTTGTCGGTAGATAGCGGCCAGCCCCTTTCTGGTTGGTTTTCCCTCAAGTCAATTTTACCCCAAAGAGGCTCCGCTTTCTATACCATATGAGTGATTTTCGGTTTTAGCCATGGCCGGGAACCATTGCAATTACTACTCTTTTGGAGTTTTGCTCATGGCTGTGCTATATATTTGATAGGAGGTGAGCAACAAAAAAGAATACCAGTAAAACCGGAGCAGCGCGAAAAAATATGCAGATCATTTCAGTTGCAATCCTATAATCGAAAGGAAGGAAATATCCAGATGAAAAGATATATATACATCAGCTTGACTTTAGCACTATTATTAAGCCTATCACTTTCAACGGCAGTAATAGCAGATAGCATATCCTCATTATGCTCGACCCAAGAATGTTCAGATTACCTGAAGAATGTTGGATTGCTGGGGTTCCATCGTTTTGATATAATGCCAAAAGGGCCCATAGGTTTGCAAACATACGGAAGGAGCATTTCAAATGACGAAAGAACATTTTTGTATTTTGCCCGATTCTCTGAATAAAATGGACAACACTGAAGTAAGGGAGCATTTTTTGCTGGAGGATTTATTCCAACCGGGAAAGTGCGTTTCTCATTATGTGCAGGAGGATCGTCTCCTGATCTTCGGTCTCATGCCCGCTGCAAATGAAGCGATGACTTTTGAATCCGCCTGGTTCCAAAGCAGCGCCGCTATGCTGGAACGCCGTGAAATGGGCATTGTCAATCTTGGAGAACAGGTGGAAGTAACCGTAGATGGTAAAGCTTGGACGTTGGAACATATCACATTGGCGCAGACGCGGGGCATGACTGAGCTGTATGAATATGTCGAGCGAAATCTGAGGATGATCTATAAGTACATAGAGCCGGATATGACGATCAATACAATCAATTCGACTCGGCAGGATGTTGGGACAGCTCCGGACTGGCGTATCTATTTCAGTACATATTTGTATATGGCTTTGCAAACCGGAGACAAAGAATTCCGCTGGATCGCAGATCGGATGCTGGAACAATCGGAAAGTCAATCTTCCATTGAGGAGCAATGTCCAATTTATCCGCCGCTTCCGTATTTTGAATTCATGCCATTTTGGTTGCTTGATGAAAAATTGAAAAATACATGGACAACGCAGGAAACGCAGAAGCCCTATTTTGATTATGACAAGTTTTTTGAAAATAGTGGGATTGTCCGTGCTCGGCAAGGCCATTTCAGTTTGACTTTACTGGAAAATCGGCCCGTTTTTGCAAAGCTGCAATATGATACGCATACGGTATATCTGCGCATGGCAGGTACCTTTTACGCACAGGGACAATTTGTCGCCGAGAGTATCGAGAGAATGGAAAACGGTTATAGAATGACTTATCGGAGACGTTGGGGATATAAGGGACTGCTTCCGGAAAAACAGGGCACGGCGGATTGGCACAAGATGGATCACAGTAAACGGCCGGATGTAATGATGCAGGATTTTGTATTCCATGTTGATGTGACGATTGAAGAACAGGGTGCTGCTTTCCATGTCACAACGGAAGGCGTAGAGAACGTATTGACCAAGTTTGAAATTCTGCTCCAACCTGGCGGATTGTTTGCAACTGGCGATATGCAAATGCACACGCATACAGGCGATTATGTGTATCAAAAGTGTGATGAAACAACATATGCTTATCTGGATCACACAAAGTTGGTGATCGGCGGAGGATGCTGGAAAAACAGCTATGGCGAGCATATGCGGGGCAGCCTTCCGGTTGACCAAACATCGTTCTTTGTTGCGATGACATCGCAAACGCCGATGGACGAGACATTTACGCTTCGCTTTGAGCTGTAAAGAGAAAAGAAAGGAAATAAAAAGATGCTGACTCATGCAGAAATTCACAAGAAGATTGACCTGATTATACAGGGAATCACTTCAAGGGAGAATCAAGCCGTATTTACCAGCCGCGGCAAACGACACTACATGGATAATTGGGATTGGTTCCAAGGGGTTGCGTTGTTCGGCTTGTATGAATACTATCGAGATTCCGGCGAACAGGCCGTGCTGAATTATTTGCTGGACTGGTTTGACAAACATATAGCCGAAGGCGGCATTCCTAAGAATGTGAAGCATGTCTCCGTTCTTGACGCTTTCTTATCTGTATGAAATCACAGGAAAAGCCCAGTATCTGGAAATGTGCAAAGAATGGGCAGACTACGCAATGGTTGAACTTCCGCGCACTGAAGAAGGCGGTTTTCAGCATGTGACGATTGATTCGGATAATTACATGCAGCTTTGGGATGATACGCTTTATGTACTGGCTCTTTATATGGGAAGAATGGGCATGCTTCTCAATAGAGAAGACTATATTCAGGAAAGTGTTCGTCAATTCCTTGTCCATTTGAAATATCTGACAGATACATCCACAGGCTTGTTCTTCCATGGATTTAATTTTGTGGGCCGTCATCATTATGCAGGCGCGCTTTGGGGAAGAGGAAATGCCTGGTATACGGCTGGATTGGTGGATTATTTGGATATGGTAACGCTTTCTGACGGCGTAAAGATGTTTTTGATCGGCTCTCTGGAAACGCAGATTAAGGCGTTGCGGAAGTTCCAGGATGAAAGCGGCATGTGGCATACGCTCATCAACGATCCGACGTCGTATCTGGAAGCGTCTGCGACGGCAGGATTCTCGTATGGCATTCTTAAAGCTGTGCGTAAGGGATACCTTTCGGAAGAATATCTTCCTTGCGCATGGAAGGGCGTTCACGCGATTTGCGAACGAATCGATGCGGCGGGTATTTTACATGATGTTTCGGCAGGAACCTGTCTGCGCGATAGCTTGGATTATTATCGAAATATTCCAATTAACGCGCAGCCATATGGCCAGTCGATGGCTCTGCTGCTGTTGATGGAAACGTTGAATTGGGAACATATCGGTTGAGGAAAACGAGAATGGAAAAGGAATTGCTGATTCAGTTCTTTCATGAAAGAACCTATTCTCCGCAGCCGTTGGAGGAGTTTGAACGGGAAGCTGAACGTGCAGCGAAACTGGGTGCTCGCTATGTATACATTGGTGAAATTCCAAAGGATCATCAGGATTGGGATGAACATCCGGGAGATCCATATCCGAATTGGGGAATGCTGCTGACAAGCCTGTTTAAGATTGTCGTCCCGGATAGGCTGAAGGATGTGCTGAATACGGAGCGGGCGAAAAAGAATTTTGAGTTGCTTCGGCAGAGAGCGGATATTTTGAAAAAATATCATCTGCGTGCTGCATTGACACTCAGTGAACCTTTTTATCTGCCTGAAAGGGTATATCGAGAGCATCCAGCGTGGAGAGGGCCGAGATGTGATCATCCCCGGAGATCTAAAGAAATGTATTTTTCACCCTGCATTGATGAACCAGAGGTGCTGGCTCTCTATACGGAGGCCATGGATCGACTTTGCAGAGAAATCGACATTGGGTATTTGCAGCTCATTACAAATGACAGCGGCGCAGGAGTGTGCTGGTCTTCCGGGCTTTATAATGGACCCAATGGCCCGCAGGCATGTCGCCATATTCCACTTGAAAAACGCCTGTTGACATTTATGAGGGTCTTCCAAGAGACGGCTCGAAAAAACGGAAGGGAAATGATTACGGATATTACAAGTTATATTATTGGGTTTAAGACAGCTGATTTGGCTATGGATGGCGTTTGGAAACAGTTGGAGCCGGGGCAGATTGTGAATAGGCGGGATTGCCATGGTGAAGTCCCGATTGAGCATGTTTCCTTTGGCTTATATGAGCATTTTCGTCCTTTGAGACGGATTCCAGTCCCGCTGGATTTTTTGAATCTCCTGGATTCCGCGATGCGGGCACCGTGCTATGCAGTGGATATTCAGATACGGGAATGTGAATTTGACGAATACGATCGCGTAATAGCGGCTTATGCAGAGCGGCAACCTAAAAACAGCGCGGAAAAGATGATGCTGTTGCTGAAAGTAGCAGGTGAGATTGCCGGAGAAAAACATGCGGAACAACTGCTTGAAGCATGGGTCGAAATCGATCGTGCGCTTCAGGAGCTAAGGGAAATTTGGCTCGATAATTTTGTAATGATGCCGCTTGTCAGTCAAAGGCTGATCAATCGCCCGTTTGTGCCAAAGCCGGAACGGCTCACGGAAGAAGAAATGGCGTATTATCGTCCTTTCATTTTTCAGGCAACGAATGAAAAACAGGCGCAGGATCTGATGAACATTCAGGGAATGGATTTTATTCGTGGCTTTTCGGGCACGAGAATGGCGGTTCTTTCGATGCGGGAGGCTGAAAAACATCTGAAAAACGCTTTAACGTATATCGACAGTATGGATGATATCAAATTTGACGAACTGGCGCGCCGGGTGAAGGTGATGCTGTGTTTGGTTGAAACCATGATACATGCCTGCCGCTATCAGGAAATTTTAGATCGCACCCGTGAAGACGAACAACCGGCCTATCAAACGCGCTGGCCGGTTGAAGGAGACGAGCGAATGATTCAGTTGGGGGAAATCGCACGAGCCGAAATTGATAACTGCTATCGGTTATACGATTTGATTTCCGGATACGAACAAGAGCTTTTTGCACTGACGGACGATCCGAAAAACGAAGATATTTTTATGATGACGACATATTTGCCCAAACAGCTGCTTCGTAAGGCGGAAATTATGATCAATCATATGCGCGACGCAGATGATATTTACGAAACGAATAATAAGTAACGGAGGAGATGGTGATGACGAACAACATCGGTTTGCCGGAAGACATTTGCGCGCATCTGGGTGACGAATATGATCGTTATATGGGAGCAATCATACCACCGCTATTTCAAAATACGCTTTTTACAAGAAAAACAATGGATCATGGCTATCGTTACAGCCGGATCGCAAATCCAACGACAGATATTTTGGAAGAAAAACTTGCAGCATTGGAACATGCGGAAGCTGCACGTATGTTTGCTTCGGGTATGGGCGCCATTTCGGCAACGCTGGTTTCTTTGCTGCGGGCCGGAGATCATGCCATTGTTTTAAAATGCTGTTATAATCCGGTTTGCCGTTTATTTACGGAAGTGCTAGCGCGTTATGGCGTTACGGTGTCGTTTGTTGAACATTGCTCGACAGAGGAACTTGTTGAAGCGCTTCGGCCGGAAACGCGCGTCATTTATTTTGAGACGCCTGCATCCAATATTTTTCGAATTGTGGATATCCGGGCTGTTACGGCATTTGCTCAAACCCATGGTTTGGTGACAGTGATGGATAATACCTGCGCTACACCGTTGTATCAGAACCCGATTGATTTGGGCGTCGATTTCGTTGTTCACTCCGCGACGAAGTATTTGGGCGGACACAGCGACTTGACAGCAGGCGTTGTAATGGGACGCAAAGAACCATTGGAAGCTATGATGGAGGGTGAGCGAGGACTGTTGGGCGCAGCGATCGATCCTTTTGCAGCTTGGCTTTTGATTCGGAGTTTGCGCACATTTGAGATTCGGATGAAACGACACAGCGAAAATGCCATGGCGGTCGCAGAGTTTTTGAAAAAAAGCGATCGGGTAAAGAAGTTGTTTTATCCGGGACTTGAAAGCGATGAAGGACATGCGCTTGCGGCGACACAGATGAAAGGTTTTTCCGGAACAATGAGCTTTGTTTTGGATGTCAATGAGGAACGCGCGATGCGTTTTGTGAAAAAACTCCCGATTTTTCAGGAGGGGCCGAGCTGGGGCGGGTTTGAAAGCATCGTGAATACCCCCGGCATTTACGCGAATCCAACAGTTCGAGAGTTTGAGTGCATTCCGGAGGGATTGATTCGGATTTCTGTGGGGCTTGAAAGTCAGGAAAGCCTGCTTGATGCGCTGGATCAAGGGCTGAAGGCTTTGTAAAGTGGAAGGAGGAACATTATGCTGTCTCCTGAGTGGAAAGATCGAGTAGATCATTGGATTTATAAATTATCTGAGGAATTCTATGAACCCAAGGGTATTCTGAATTTTGAAGGCTACACGACCTACGAGATGCTTACGGAACAGGAAGCAGAAACAGGGCCGTTCATGACTATGCCGGAGGGAACAAAGTGGGGCCGAATGTGGGAATATGGCTGGTTCAGAACGGATATGGTGGCGGATGAAAGCGTTTCGGGTGAAATGCTCGTCATGGATATTCGAACAGGCGGAGAGGCGACGCTGTTTGTGAATGGGCAAGAATTCGGTACGCATAGAGCGGAATGGGTCAAAGAGCCGCATCACTATATCTGTGATCAGATTTTGACGCGCAAGGCAATACCGGGTGAAAAATTCCATATTTTATTGGAAGCCTATGGCGGACATGATTTTCCGGAGAGTCCGTTTGGAAGATGCGCGACAGGTCCGGTTCGAGAAGGCGACTATGAAGCGCAGGATGAGAACGTTCCGCGTCAGCGCATTGGTCAAAGCACATGGGGAATCTGGCACGAAGAAGCCTATCAACTTTGGCTGGATGTCTGCATGCTGCGTGATCTGCTCGAAGTGACGGACGAAACGTCTCTTTGGGCAGCGAAAATAGAAGAAGCATTGGAGCGCTTTACACTGATTGTGGATTTTGAACAGCCGAGAGCGGATAGACTCCGAAGTTATGGATGTGCCAGAGAAAGCGTTCATCCCGTGCTGGAGGCGCATAATGGAACCTTTGCACCAGAGTTTTACGCAGTCGGCAATGCCCATTTGGATATCTGCTGGCTGTGGCCTTATCGGGAAACACAACGCAAGGTGGCGCGAACATTTGCCCAGCAGGTTCGACTGATGGACTTGTATCCCGAATATAAGTTTATTCAGAGTCAGCCGCAAAGCTATTTGATTTGCAAACAGCTTTATCCGAAGCTCTATGCCAAGATTAAAGAGAAAGTGAAGACTGGCCAGTGGATTGCGGATGGCAGTATGTGGGTGGAACCGGATACCAATATGGCTTCCGGCGAAGCGTTGATTCGCCAGATTGTGCATGGCAAGCGGTTCTATAAGGAAGAGTTTGACGTTGACTGTCAGCTCCTCTGGCTGCCGGATACATTCGGATACAGCGCGGTTCTGCCGCAGATTCTCAAGGGATGCGGCGTGAAATACCTGACTACGCAGAAGATATTCTGGACATACAATGGTTCGGAGCCGTTCCCATATCATTACTTTACCTGGCAGGGTATGGATGGAAGCGAAATTGTCTCCTTTCTTCATATGGATTATACCTCCAGAACAGACGCGGCAACGGTGGTTAAACGATGGAAGGATCGTGTGCAGAAACGCGATATCACGAAATTCCTGCTGCCGTTTGGGTATGGCGATGGCGGCGGCGGGCCGACGCGCGATCATATTGAAAACGTCCTACGCGAAAAGGATTTGGAGGGCGTGCCTAAAGTGCAGATGGAAAGCCCGCAGAAATTTTTTGAAGATTGCGCACAAGACGGAGCGCCGAAGAATCGTTATGTCGGCGAACTGTATTTCCAATGTCATCGGGGAACATATACGACCCAAGCGGCGATTAAACGCGGCAACCGAAAGAGCGAGTTGGCCTTGCGCGAGGCGGAAATCTGGAGCGTTGCGGCGCAGGATAAACTCCCGTATCCAATGAAAGAACTTGACCGTTGTTGGAAAGATGTACTGTTTAATCAGTTCCATGATATTTTGCCGGGAAGCAGCATTGCACGTGTGTATGAGGAAGCCAATAAGCTGTATAGCGACGTTCTGAATCATGTCGGGCAGATTGTACGTCATGCGCAGGAGGTGCTGACGCAGGGCGATGGGTGGTCGTATTTTAACAGCCTGTCTTGGACACGCAGGGCGCTTGTTCAAACAGAAGAAGGGTATGGTTTCGCAGTCATTCCGCCGATGGGCGCGACTTCTACCGTAGATAAGACCGAGCCGGAACGGCCCGTATATATGCGGATGGAAGACGAAGAACTCATAATGGGCAATGGACTGATCGAAATTCGATTGAATAATCGGGGAGAAATGGTTGATTGCCGCGATGAACAGGGATGCAGGAGGATTGGAGAACGGGCTAATGTGCTTTGCATGTATAAAGATGTACCGCGCAAGTTTGATGCGTGGGACATCGATAGCATGTATCCGCTTTCTCCTGTGGAACTTAGTGAAGAAAGCACGATTGAACCGATTGAAAATACGCCGTGGCATTGCGCGGCTCGCGTGACACGGCGCATTGGTCATTCCGATTGGGTGCAGATAATTTCGATGACAGCAGGAAAAAGGCAGATTGATTTTGATACAGAGGTTTCGTGGCACGAAACCCATCGTTTGCTAAAAGCTGCGTTCCAGACAGGGATTCAGACGGACGAAGCGATCAATGAAATTCAATTCGGTTATGTTCGGCGGCCTACGCATCAGAGCCGCCGATATGACGCGGATCGTTTTGAAGTGTGCAACCATCGTTACACGGCGCTCTGCGATGAAGGGTGCGGAGCGGCAGTTATTAATGAATGTAAATATGGCGTCAGCCAAATGGGGGATACGATTGCGCTCACACTTCTGCGTGCTGCAAAGAGCCCAGACTTCCATGCTGATCAGGGAAAACACCATTTTGCATACAGCTATTATATTTGGAACGGCTCATTTGTCGATAGCGATGTTGTGCGAGCGGGCTATGAATTAAATGTGCCGGTGACAAGGACGAAGGGGTACGCAGATTTTTCGCTGTTGTCCATTGATAAGCCCAATGTGGTAATTGAAACCGTAAAAGCAGCGGAAGATGGGAGCGGCGATACAATCGTTCGACTTTATGAAAGCAAGCATGCGTCCTGCACTGCGGAGTTGACGCTGAATATGCCGGTAAGGCACGTTTATGCCTGCAATATGCTGGAGCGGGAACTCGACGAAATAGCGTGCGAAGAGGGAAAAGTAAAACTGAATCTGCATGGATTTGAGATTAAGACATTACGCTTAAAAAAGTAAGGACATCATTTTCGTGATAAAACAGAACAAATTGATTCTCAAATAGAATTGCGGTATACTGAAACGAGAAACGGAAAGAAGGAAGCATATATGGGCCTTCAGCATATTAACGCAAAAGATGTGTTCAAAGAAAAGAATGAAGCGCATTATCGTTTTCACGAGCATATTGAACCGGATCAGTATCCGCAAGTCCATGATTTTTATGAGCTGGTGCTTGTCATGTCAGGGCGATTGGAATTGTTGGTAGGCGATGCTTCACGGATGCTATCTGTCGGCGCTCTGATTCTGATTCGCCCAGGAGATATCCATACAAAGAAGGATATGGGAAATGCTAAACATGTAAATCTTGCATTTCCATCGGAAGTGCTGGAAGGATTGTTCTGTTATTTAGATCAGGAAGATGAATTGAAATTATTGAAAAAAGAAAAATGCGCGCCCAGTGTTCAGCTTTCGCCGGGCGAGTCCATGATGCTTCAAACAAAAATGAGACAGCTGGCGCTTTTGCCGAGTGACTATCCAAGACGTATCAATGCAACATTACGAGGGCTGTTGGCTGAATGCATGATTAACTGGTTTATTCCTTTGATGCGTCCCAATGAGCAGAGCGGATATCCCAAATGGCTTAGAGAGCTGATAGGAAAATTGGATGATCCAGCTAATCTGGCGCAGGGTATGGATTTTCTTATAAAAAGCAGCGGTTTAACGCCGGAACATCTATGCAGAAGCTTTCAAAAATACCTATCGATGACACCGAATACATACCTTCGAATCAAAAGATTGAATTACGCGGCCAATCTGCTTAGACATTCGGATCATAGTATCCTGGATATTGCGTATGAAGCTGGATTCCGAAGCGAGAGCGCGTTCTATCACAATTTTACTGAAGAATATGGCATGTCACCTGGAAAGTACAGAAATATAAGCAATAATGGCGTATAAAAGAAAAATGATGAGTAGAGAATGAAGCATTTTTTTCACTTATGGGTCAGTCTCTAAATGTATGCACAGTTATATAAAGCTCGCGCAAAGACAAGCTGTACGAGTTTTTATCAACAACAGAATTTGCACTGAGCGAGTATGAATCTCGTTCAGTGCTTTTTTGATGCTCAAAAGAGATCGACATTGCCGCGATCCGCCGCCTTTCTGTTTTGCAATTTTTCGCATGACAGAAAGGAACAAGCAATGTTTGATAAGAAAAACGATGTCGCTCGTAACAAGAAACGGGCAGATGCGATTGTTTATGCGGGTGCGGCAGACGAGGTTGTTCTGACTCAAAGCGATTTTGAAAGCGAAGAAGAGTTTCGACGCTGGAAAGCATGGTCGGACGCAGATTACAAGCAGACGGAAAAAGCGATGCGCAGGGATTATGACCATGTGATTTATGGATTGGAAGGTTGGAAAATTCCTGCGTCGGAAAGGATGGAGAAACAAGAAGAAATCATCAATGAAGATAAACTGAAATCTGTTTTGACAGAACGGCAGTATAAAAGGCTGCATTTATATGCTGTCATGAATATGACATTAGAACAGATTGCAGATATGGAACATGTATCCATTCAGAGTGTATCAAGGTCGATTCATGCAGCTAAAAAGAAAATTTTGAAATTTCTTTCCAAACAGGGTGAAAAAGTGCCGTTTTAAGCGTGATAGGTGAAGGGCTTAATTAGGAAGCGCTTTTGTACCTTGACAACAGCATATCGCAACCCAAGTACGAAACCCATGCAGGAGCGATAAAGTGGGCAGCGCGACGATGGCATAGCCGGAGCGATTCATGCGGCTTGAACCCGATTTGGCAAATCGGACGCGACGATGGCGTGGGGGATAATGATACTTCTTCACAGCCCCTCGATGATTGGAGGGGAGTTTCTGCTGCGTTCGTCAAATGGCGCGGCGGAGCTATGACGCTTTGCCGAAAGCGGCTTGGGGTGCGTTCAAAGTGAAACAAGGGTAACAAAAAGACAGGGCAGTTCTAAGTTGGGAACTGCCCTTATTTATAAGATTATATAAATATAATGAATTTCAATTTTTTGCGAAAAAGATATGAACATGCTATGATGAGCGCGAAACAAGACTTTTCCCATGAAACGGAAAAGAATTGTGATTCGGCGAAGCGATGACTTCGCGTTATATGGGGATGCAAGACTGCGAGTGAGGATGCACAGAGGTGAAGAAAACACTTAAAAGAAGTCCTTTTGATCTTTGATAAGTGCATAATCGCAATCTCAAGTACAAAACCCATGCAAGAGCGGCAGGGCAGCAGCGCGACGATGGCATAGCCGGAGCGATTCATGTAGTCTGAACCCAATTTGGCAAGTTGGACGCGACGACGGCATGGGGGATCATGATACTTCCTCACGGCCTCTCGAAGATTTGAGGGGAGCTGCAAAGCTATGACGCCTTGCCCAAGGCGGCTTGAGATGCGTGGAAACATAAACAGATGTTGCCTTTGAAGGGTGAACGACAAAATGATAGATGGAGGTTAAATCAAATGGAACTGAATATTAGAAATGACAGTGATCGGATTCAAAACGTCCCGATTCAGTGCAAAATGACATTGACGATTCGCGAAGCGGCGGAATACAGCAATATTGGCATCAACAAGATCGACTCCTTGCTGAAAATGCCGAATTGCCCGTTCGTTTTGTACATTGGAACGCGGAAACTGGTCAAGAGAGTGGAATTTGAACAGTATATTCGCGGAAAATTCGCGATTTGAGGTAGAAATCGCAAGGAAAATCGGGGCGTACCTTGAGAAAAGGGTAGGGTTGTGTTATAATCAGTAACCGTGTTGGGCTCTTTTCTTATAGGTATAAGAAAGGAACTTGAACGATGGGTAGAGACCTGAAAGGCAGAAAGTGCGGAAAAGGGATCAGCCAAAGAAAAGACAAAAAGTATACGGCACGTTTTTGCGCGAAGAATGGAAAGCGCCGAGAAAAGCACTTCGACACGCTGCCTGAAGCGAGAAACTGGCTTGCGGATGCCCAATATGCGGATCGTCATAATGGCTTGCCGACATGTTCAACGATAACGGTGGACGCATGGTTCCAATTCTGGATGGAAAATCTGATTCGAGATTTAGCACCTAATACCATCCGAAATTACCGTGACAGGTATGTGCATAACATTAAACCTGTTCTCGGAAATATGATGTTATGTGATGTGAAGCCGATGCACTGTAAGGCCGTATTTAACAGCATGGAAGCACATTATGCAGGATCGACTATCCGTCAGACGTACATCACAATCGGAACGATGTTTAAGGCCGCATTGATCAACGACATGATTATCAAGCATCCGTTGGAAGGCGTAAAGGTGAATAAGCCGCTTCGCGCGCCAGATGATATTCATTTCCTGACGATTGACGAGCAGACGAAGTTTCTGGAAGTTGCTCGGCGTTCCCACAACTATCGGCAATATGTTTTGCTACTGTTTGCTACTGGAAACGGGATTGCGCACTGCGGAGATGATTGGGCTGACGTGGGATTCGATTGATTGGAAGCGGCGCAGACTGACCATCAGTAAGACGCTGGAATATCGTCATGAGAACGGTGTCTGGCGAGCTGGACCGCCAAAGACAAAAGCCAGTTATCGGACGATTCCTCTGACTGACCGGGCGTATGACGTTCTGGAAGCATGCTATGCCGAGCGAGAAATCCGAAAGGAAGCGCCGTTGCTTGAAATGGTGCTGCCGTATATGGATCGACGCAGTGGAGTGCAGAAGAATCTCATCATGCGTGATCTGGTGTTCGTCAACTGGCGCACGGGTGAACCTGCCAAGAACAGTTCCTACGACACGCATTTGTATAAGCTGTGCGATGAAGCGGGCATTGAACGATTCTGTATGCACGCTCTGCGGCATACCTACGCGACGCGAGCGATTGAAAGAGGGATGCAGCCAAAGGTGCTGAAAAACTGTTGGGTCATGCCAGCATCAAAACAACAATGGATCGGTATGTTCATGTCACAGACGATTCGTTGGTCGATGCCGTGGCGCAGTTTCAGGCGCTGGGAAACTAGAAAGCCGGAATTGGTGCGGAATAGCATAGAGAACACTTGAAAAAGTGAGTAAATAAAGGAGTTGTAAACATATATGAAATTGGGCGTTGTCGGTCTGCCGAACGTCGGCAAATCCACTCTGTTTAACGCGATCACCAAGGCGGGCGCGGAAGCGGCGAATTACCCGTTCTGCACCATTGAGCCGAACACCGGCGTTGTCGCCGTGCCGGATGAGCGGCTGGATGAGCTTTCCGCCATGTATCACCCGAAGAAGACGACCCCGGCCGTCATCGAGTTCGTCGATATCGCCGGTCTGGTCAAGGGCGCGAGCCACGGCGAGGGCTTGGGCAACAAGTTCCTCTCCCACATCCGCGAGTGCGAGGCGATTGTGCACGTCGTTCGCTGCTTTGAGGATCCGGATATCATCCGCCACGCGGACAGCCTGAACCCGCAGCACGACATCGAGACAATCAACCTCGAATTGATTGCCGCCGACCGCGAGACGGTCGCCAAGCGCGCCGAGCGCGCGGTGAAGATGCTCAAGAGCGGCGAAAAGCGCTTTGCCGATGAGGCCGCGCTGGGCGAAAAGCTGCTGGCGCATCTGGATAATCTCCAGCCCGCGCGCACCTGCCCGATGACGGACAAGGAGCGCGAGATTGCCCGCGAGTGGTTCCTGCTGACCACCAAGCCGGTGATCTACGCCTGCAACATCAAGGAAGACGACCTCGGCAAGGACGAGGACAGTCTCCCCGGTGTGGCGGATGTGAAGGCCATCGCCGCGGGCGAGAACGCCAAGGTGCTGGTCATCTCCGCGAAGATCGAAGAGGACATCGCGCAGATGGATGACGAGGAAAAGGACATGTTCCTCGAGGAAATGGGCATCGGCAAGAGCGGTCTGGATCGCCTGATCGCCGAATGTTATGATCTGCTCGGGCTGATTTCCTTCCTGACCGCCGGCCCGGACGAGTGCCGCGCGTGGACGATTCGCAAGGGCACGAAAGCGCCGCAGGCCGCCGGCAAGATCCACAGCGACTTTGAGCGCGGCTTCATCCGCGCGGAGATCGTTTCCTTTGACGATTTGAAGGCGAACGGCTCCATGACCGCCTGCAAGGAAAAGGGCCTTGTCCGCAGCGAGGGCAAGGATTATGTGATGCAGGACGGCGACGTGACGCTCTTCCGCTTCAACGTTTAAGCGGGGGAGACGTTGGGGCATTGCTCCCCAAACCCCGGTCGGGAACGGCGTTTCCGACGCCTTCCTAATCTGTATCGCTGTGCGATGCGGGGACGATTATGAATGAAAAGACGCGGCTTGAAGAAAAAGCCGCGCCTTTTTATTTAGCCTGTACCGCGCAGCGATACAGAAGCGGGAAGCGCAGGAACCTCAGGCTCCTGCCAGGGTTCGGGACAGCGTCCCGACGTTCCTTTCGTTACTTGCAGCCGCACTCGTAGGAGCCGCACATGCTCTCGTCGCTCTTGCCGGAATGGCAGTTGCAGTTTGCGCAGACGTTGATGCTGCGCAGTTCGCAGCGGTTCTGCGCGTTGTGGTGGCGGCAGGAAGAAACGGAACAGTTGATCGTCTGGTTTTCCATGATGCAATCCCTCCATGTTGGTTTGTGAGCCAATCGCTCGCGGCTTAGTATGGCGGAAAATCGTCTCAATATGCGCGGAAAACGCTTGTCGGCTGCGGCAAAGCGATTCGGGCGCGATTCCCGCATCCCCGCCTTGCCAAGAAAAGCAAAAAACGCTATAATAGATCGTGGATCAACAGGTTTCAATCTTTTTTGCAAGCGTCAAGCAGAAAGACAGGGAGAGCGTACACATGGAATATACGACATTGGGCAAGACCGGCCTGCGCGTGTCGCGCATGGGCTTTGGCGGCATCCCGATTCAGAAGGTGGATGCGGCCGTTACGCGCAAATTGATGGAGCGACTGGTCGAGCGCGGCGTGAATTACATTGATACCGCGCGCGGCTACACGGTCAGCGAATCCTTTTTGGGCGAGGCGCTGGAGGGCGGCCTGCGCGAGAAATTCGTGCTGGCGACCAAATCCATGGCGCGCACGCGGGCGGAGATGGAGCGGGATATCGAGATCAGCCTGCGCAACCTGCGCACGGATCACATCGACCTGTATCAGGTGCACAACCCGTCCCTCGCGGAGCTGGAGCAGGTGACCGCGCCCGGCGGCGCGCTGGAGGCGCTTTTGGCGGCCAAGGCGGCGGGCAAAATCGGCCATATCGGCGTGACGGCGCACATGGCGGTCGTGTTTGAAAAGGCGCTGACGATGGATTGGGTGGAAACCGTCATGTTCCCCTACAACATCGTGGAAACGCAGGGCGAGGCGCTGATGCAGAAGTGCCGCGAGCAGAATGTCGGCTTCATCTGCATGAAGCCGATGGCGGGCGGCGCGCTGGAGGATGCGCGGCTGGCGATGCGCTTCATCGGGCGCAACGAAAATGTCTCCGTCGTGATTCCGGGCATGTACGATGTGCGCGAAATCGACCAGAATATCGAGGCCATCGAGGATGCGTCCCCGCTGACCGAGGCGGAGCGCGCGCAGCTCGACGTGATTCGCCGGGAGCTGGGCACGCAGTTCTGCCGCCGCTGCAATTATTGCCAGCCCTGCACGGCGGGCATCGCCATCAGCGGCATCTTCGTGCTGGAGGGCTATCTGAATCGCTACGGCTTGGGCGACTGGGCGAAGCAGCGCTATGCGGCCATGGGCAAGAAGGCCGGGGACTGCGTTGGCTGCGGCGCGTGCGAAAAGCGTTGCCCGTATCAGCTTCCGATTCGGCAGATGCTCGCGCGGTGCAAGGATGAATTTGGCGCGTAACGCCTTTTGCCATGGCCGCGCATGCCAATGGAAAATCCAGAAATCTCGGGTTTCTGGTGGGGTTTGGGGCAAAGCCTCAACCGTATCCTTTCAGGGAGGAAACATATGATCGATCGCATTGACCGCAAGCGCGAGGTGCTCGTGCACGTCGCGAAATATTGCTTTGAAGGCACGCTGGAGGCGCATAAGGAGTTCATTCCGCTGGAAATCGTGCCGCACGGCAGCCAGCCGACCCACCGCTGCTGCGTCTACCGCGAGCGCGAGGTGCTGCGCAACCGCGTGGACTGGGCCTGCGGCCGCGCGTCCGTGTACGACGGCGAAAACCACTATACCTTCACCGATCAGCCGGTCGCCGTTATGAACAGCGCCTGCGAGGGCTGCCCCCTGCAGCGCTACACCGTCACCAGCAACTGCCAGCACTGCATGGCGCAGCGCTGCCTGCAAGCCTGCCGATTCGGCGCGATTACCATGACCCACCAGGGCGCGATCATCAACCCGGACAAGTGCCGTGAGTGCGGCATGTGCGCGCAGGCCTGCCCGTACAACGCCATCGCCGACGCGCGCCGTCCCTGCGTGCGCTCCTGCCCGGTGGACGCGATCTCGGTGGATAAGAAGAACCGCCGCGCGTCCATCGACTACAACAAGTGCATCTCCTGCGGCAACTGCACCGTCGCCTGCCCGTTCTCCGCGATTTCCGATGTGTCGATGATTACCGACGTCATCGAGGCCATTCGCGATGAAAAGCAGGAGGTCTACGCCTGCTTCGCGCCCTCCATCGAGGGGCAGTTCGGCGGCGTGAGTGTGGGCGAGATGATTAAGGCGCTCCAGCGTCTGGGCTTTGACGACGCGATGGAGGTGTCCCTCGGCGCGGACGCGACGGCCTACTACGAGGCGCAGGAGGCCAAGGAGGTCGCGCGCGAGGGCGGCCACATGACCACGAGCTGCTGCCCGGCCTTCTACAACATGGTCGCCAAGCACTACCCGGCGCTGCTGGACAAGGTGAGCCACACCGTCTCCCCGATGGTGGCGACGGCGCGCTTCATCAAAAAGAAGCATCCCGGCGCGGTGGTTGTGTTCATCGGGCCGTGCATCGCAAAAAAGAGCGAGGTCAAGCGCTACAAGGACGCGGGGAAGATCGGCGCGGATTACGTGCTGACGTTCGACGAATTGTATGCCATGTTCGAGGCGAAGCACATCGACCCCGAGGCGATGGCCTCCGGCGACGTGCAGCAGGGCAGCAAATACGGCAAGAACTTCGCGGCGGCCGGCGGCGTGACGGCGGCGGTGCAGGAAGTGCTCGCCGAGGAGAAATTCGATATGCCGGTCAGCTGCGTCAAGTGCTCCGGCGCGGCGGAGTGCAAGAAGGCGCTGATGCTGCTGCGCGCGGGCAAGCTCAACGAGACGATGATCGAGGGCATGGTCTGCGAGGGCGGCTGTGTCAACGGCCCGGCGAAGATCACTGATCCGCGCGAGAGCCTCGGCATGCGCAGGCAGCTGATGCTCGGCGCGGACGACCGCAGCATTGCCGATAACCTTGAAATGAACGACTTTAAGGATATCGACATGAAGGACGGACGGATGTGACATGAAAACCCTCAAAAAGGCGCTTCCGGTGGCGGCGGCGCTGGTCTGGGCGCTGCTGCTCCTGCCGTTCTTCCTCGGCGCGGAGGCGGCGCACCCGGCGACGGATGATTTCACCTTCGCCGTCTATACGCACCCGACGTGGGTGCAGACCGGCAGCATCCTGCACGTGCTCAAGGACGCGCTGAGCTATACCCTGCGCACCTGGCGCGACTGGCAGGGCACGGTGACGGGCGTGCTGATTATGACGCTCAACCCGGCGGTGTTCTCCCTCGAGCACTACGGCGCGCATGCCGTTGCGCTGCTGGGGCTCATTCTGCTGGGCACAGGCGTTTTTCTGCGGCATTTTCTGCAAAAGAGGCTGAATCTGCCGTGGCGCGCCGCGTTTGCCGCGCTTTCCGCCGCGCAGCTCCTGTTTCTGCCGGATATCGTGGAGGGCGTGTACTGGTTCAACGGGGCGTGGTTTTACATGGGCGCGCAGGCCGTCGCGCTGATGACGCTCGCGCTGGGGGACAGCCTGAGCGAGCGCCCGGTTCGCGGGGCGGGGACGATTCTCACCCTTGCGCTCTGCTGGGCGCTGCTCTTCGCGCTGGGGATGGATAACTACATCACGGCGATGATGACGGCGGCGGCGCTGCTGATGCTGGCGCTCTGGCTGGCGGCGGCGCATGAGCGCGCGGCGGCTGTACGCACGGCGATGATGCTTCTGCCCATCGGCGTGGGGCTGCTGATTTCGGTGATCGCGCCGGGCAACAGCGTGCGCATGGCGGCGGACGGCGCGCACGAGAGCGGGCTTGGCTATCTGCTGGCCTCGATCGGCTGGACGCTGCGCGACGCGGTGAAATACATCCTGCGGTTTATGCTCAAAACGCCGCTTTTGGCGCTGCTGCTGCTGGCGCTGCCGGCGGCGAGCCGACGCATGAACGAGCGCGGGGAGACGGGAGAAGGCCTGCCGCGGATCGGCTTTACGCTGCTGGGCGGCTATCTGATGCTCTGCGCGATGATTATTCCGCACATGTATTCCTCCGGGTACGCGGGGTCGGGGCGCGTCATCAACATGTATCACAGCTATGTGCTGCTGTTTGCGCCGGTCGTCTGCATGATGGCGCTGGCGCGCGTCAGGCCGGAAAAGCGCGCGGCGCTGGCGGCGGGGCGGGGAAAAATCGCCTGCTTCGCGCTGGCGGCGGCGGCGCTGGCGGTGTGTCTGTGCGGCGGTCAGCTCCGCAATTATGAAAAGCTGGTGAGTGACCAGCTTGACGGCACGCAGGATGCGTATATCGCGCAGTTTCAGCGCGAATATGCGCTGTGCGAGGCGGCCGGGGCGGCGGACGACGTGGTTCTGCCCGCGTGGACGGTGCAGACCGTGACCGGCAAGCCCACCGCCTGCGAGGACGCGGCGTTCTGGACGAATGAGGCCATGGCGCAGTATTTCGGCGTAAAAAGTGTGAGGGTGGAGTAAGAAGAGATGCTGGAACTCAGAAAAATCGACAGAAACAACGTTTGGCAGGTGGCGCGGCTCAAGGTCAAGCGCGCGCAGGCGGATTACGTGGCCTCCAACATCGAAAGCATTTTGGAGGCGTTTGCGACCCGTGAGGCGGGTGGAATTGCCGCGCCGTTCGCGCTGTATGACGGCGTGGCGCTCGTCGGCTTTGTGATGATCGGCTACGGCGACCTGCCGGGCGAGGAAAACCCGGCGATTTCCGCGGGCAACTACTGCCTGTGGCGGTTGATGATTGACGAGCGCTGGCAGGGGCACGGCTACGGTAAGCAGGCGATTGAAAAGGTCGTCGAATACGTCCGCACCAAGCCTTTCGGAGAGGCGGAATACTGCTGGCTCTCCTATGATCCGGATAACCAGCGGCTCGGAAAGCTGTTCACGTCGTTCGGCTTTGCGGAGACGGGCGAGATGGACGGCGAAGAGGTCATCGCAGCGCTCAAGCTGTGAGCGGGGGACGGACGATGAAAATCTTGCGAGCTCTGCTGGCGCTGGCGCTCCTGCTCACGCCCGTGCGCGCGCTGGCGCAGGAGGCCAAGGCGCTGACGGCGGATTGCGTCATCACCTCCGGAAAGGTCAAGACCGTGGCCGCGCACGACGGCGATTATACGACGGCGTGGCGCAGCGAACGGGTCAGAAGGCCGTATCTGGAATTTGAGCTGCCGGAGGGCGAAACGGCGGGCTATCTGTACGTCTGCTTTACCGAAATGCCCCAGTCGTGGGCGGTGGAGGAGCGCGTGGACGGCAAATGGCGGGTCGTCGCCGAGGGCGGCACGGATTACCTGCACGCGCTGGTCGAGCTGAACGGACAGAACCATTTCCGCATCGTGGAAAACTCGGGCGTGACCACGCGGCTCAAATTCAACGAGGTCTTCGTCTTCGGCGCGGGCGAGCTGCCGGACTGGGTGCAGCGCTGGCAGCCGACGGCTGAAAAGGCCGATCTGCTCGTGCTGGCGACGCACCCGGACGATGAGCTGATCTTCTTCGGCGGCACGATTCCGACCTATGCGGTCGAGCGGGAGAAAAGCGTCGTCGTGGCCTACATGAGCGGCGCAAGCGCGGCGCGGCGGAGTGAGCTGCTCAACGGCCTGTGGCACATGGGCGTTCGCCAATACCCCGTGATCGGCCCGTTCGGCGACGCATATTCCACCAACATGGCCGTGATATACGACCAATGGGGCAGGGAAAGGGTGCGCAAATACGTCATGGGGTTGATTCGCCGGTATAAGCCGGACGTGGTCGTGACCCACGACAGGGGCGGCGAATACGGCCACGGCGCGCACAAGGTCACCGCCGACGCGAGCGTTTACTGCGTGGAAAACGCGGCGAATCCCTCCGTGCTCCCCGCGCTCTGCGAGGCATACGGCGCGTGGACGGTCAAAAAGCTCTATCTGCACATGGGCGAGGAGAACGTGATCCGCATGGATTGGAACGTGCCGCTGTCCGCCATGGGCGGCAAGACGGGCGAACAGCTCGCGCAGGAAGCCTTCCTGCTGCACGTCACCCAGCAAAAGACGCGCTATGTCGTCACCGACGAGGGCAAGACGGGCAACGCCAAATTTTCGCTCGTCTATACGACCGTCGGGCCCGATACCGTCGGCGGGGATTTCTTTGAGAACGTCGAATAATACTAATTCTTGTTAAAATGGCTTAATCCGCGCACCATCTTTTTCGCTCTGACTTTGCCTCGTTCCGTTCAACGTACCTCCAGTACGCCTCACTTCACTTGGCTTCGTCAGAACAAAAAATCTGATGCGCTCTGTTAAGCATTTTAACTGCGAATTAGTATAAACAGGCGAAGGGCTGCTGTAAAAGCGGCTTTCCGAACAAAGAGAGCTTCCACCGAAAAACGGATAGAAAAACGGAGAATAGAAAAAGACCTCCCGTTGCGGCGTGAAAATGCGCTGTAACGGGAGGTTTTGCCCAATATCGGAAACTGGCGAAATCGCCCGCGTGAGCAGGCGTTTGACGCTTTGCAGCCTTCGGCGGAGGGGCAGGCGGAAATATATGGGAAGAAATGGAGCGGGTCGGTCGTTTTATATAAAGAATGTTCCTGAAAAGGAAGAAAAAAACGGGAGGAAGAACGGAATGAAACGAGCGATGCTGCTGTTGATGGCGCTGCTTGCTTTTGCGCACGCGGCGCTGGCCGAGGATTTTTCCGCTTATGCGGTGAAGACCAACGGGTTTGCGGTTTTTGCGCCGAATCCGATTTTGGAAAACGGCGATATGTTTTTCAAAACATGGAGCGACCGGGTGGGAACGGTCGGCGACGGACATTTTTGGCATTTCGAATGGATGCGCGGCGGCAGCGTGTATCGCGATCTGCCGTATGAAGTCGCAGTCGATCAGAGCTGGAGTCCCCTCGAATTTATGCCGGTTGGCGGCGAATGCTATGTGATTGCGCAGACTGTCTTGCAGGAGGATGAAGAAGGGACAGACCGCGCGGTCACGGCTGCGGTGTATCGCTGGACGGACGCGGGCGTGGAGCAAATCGCGGCGATTCCGGATTACGGAGAGCGCACAGAGATCACGGTGCTTGGCGATGCGTTTTCCGTCTATAAAAGGGAAACCGGCATGATGCAAATCTACCGGTATGACGGTACGCCGCTGCAAACCTATCGGTTTGAGCCGGAAAGCACTGTCATGTCGGTTTTAAGGGCAAAGGACGATACGCTGTATGTGGTGAACAGCCGACGATCTGCCGGAGGTGACGGCGTATCTACCGTTTACGCGCTAAAGGACGGGGACGTCCTTTGGCAACGCGAATATCGGCAATATATCGGGATATGCTGTCCGGGGGACGGATATCTCTATGTCCTCCAAAAGGAAAGTGGAAAGAAATACAGCCCCATTCACATCGAACGTGTGGATGCGGACGGCAGCGTGCTGCTCAGCCGCACGTTGTCTGCGGACAGACTGGTGCTTTCCTGCGGCTTCGCTTTCCAGCCGGACAGCGGCCGGCTGATGATCTTCGGGCATGGCGTTGCGGTTTCGCGCGATCAATACAACGTGTTTGTCATGGAACTGGATCAGGATATGCGGGAAGTATCGACGGATGTGCGAAGATTCTATTATCATGGGGATTACGGCTTCAGCGTCTGCCCGATGCCGGACGGACGTTTTATGGTGTTCAGCAATGGCACCGATATCCATCCGCAGGAATCGTCCGGCGAGCCCGTTCTGGTTCCGTTTGATGTGCTGGAAAAGACGGATCGAAACGGTTTGACGCTGCGCTGACAAAACGCGCGGCCGAAGGAAGAGATGACAAGGGGTCTGTTGCAGAAAAACGATTCGGCAACAGACCCCTTGCGTATATGCTTTTTTCAGCTCGCCTTATCGCTCGTCATACGGCTTAAAGACGACCTCGTGCTTTTCAAAATCAATGAAAAGCTGATAGGCGTAGTTATCCAGACTGGTATCCCAGATTTCCACAAACTTCGGCGTGACCTCGATCAAAATCTCCGTGTCCTCGTGGGAATACTTGTTGTAGCTGCCCCAGAGGTATTTCTTATAGAGGGTTTCGAACGTGCGCCCCGGCTCGTCAACGACGAGCCCCTTGTTTTCCGCGACGCCTTCGACCTGAACGCCGCTCCAGCAGAGCGCGACGTTCGGGTTTTCGAAAAGCTGCTGGGTCTTGCGGAAATTCTTATCCGTCTTGAAGTAGATCTTGTTGTTGTAGAACAGGCAGCTTACGTTGCGCACCATCACGTGGGTGCCGACCGCGCTGGCGAGCGCCATGATTTTGCTGTCGCCGAGCTTTTCAAACATCTTTTCGACGGCCTGTTCGAAGGTCAGGTTTTGTTCTTTGCTGAACTGCATATGATTTGCTCCTTTGCAATGTAAATATTTTTTATTATACAGTAAATGAGCAAATCCGAAATGATGCACAAATTCCGGTAACGGGCGCGCAATGCGCGCCCCTACGGGTACGGCGCAACTTATTGCTTAGACGGAAAATGACCTGATAAATGAGTTCCCTCTTCGAGAGCGTGGAGTTTGCCGCCCGCTGTGCGGGAGGCAGGCAAACGGAACGCCGAAGGTCTGGCACGCCGGAAGGCGTGACTGAAGGAGTCGGATGACGCCAAACCGCTTAAATCTGTATTTATCAATCATCTTCATGCTGACCAAAGGAGCGTTTCCATGAAAAACTTTATCTTTATCTCCCCGAATTTCCCGACGAACTATTGGAAATTCTGTGCCGAGCTGAAAAAGAACGGCATGAACGTCCTCGGCATCGGCGATTGCCCGTATGACCAGCTCATGCCGGAGCTGCGCGGCTCGCTGAACGAATATTACAAAGTCTCCTCGCTCGAAAATTACGACGAGGTTTTCCGCGCCGTCGCGTTTTTGACCTACAAGCACGGCAGGATCGACTGGCTGGAAAGCAACAACGAATACTGGCTCGAGCGCGACGCGATGCTGCGCACCGCCTTCAACATCACCACCGGCTTCCACACCGAGGATATGCAGCCGGTCAAGTATAAATCCGCGATGAAGGCCAATTACGCCAAGGCGGGCATCAAGACCGCGCGCTGGCACATCGTGCGCGATTACACCGGCTGCAAGGATTTCGTCCGCGAGGTTGGCTACCCCGTCATCGTCAAGCCGGATAACGGCGTGGGCGCGTCCCACACCTACAAGCTCAGCAGCGACGACGAGCTGAATTATTTCTTCGCCACGAAGGACGAAACCGTCTACATCATGGAGGAATTCGTCAACGGCACGGTGCACTCGTATGACGCGATCATCAATTCCAAGGGCGAGCCGCTGTTCGAAACCGGCAACGTCACCATGGATTCCATCATGGATATCGTCAACACCAACGGCAACTCCTGCTATTACATCGAGAAGACCCTGCCGGACGCCATGCGCGACATCGGCCGCCGCACCGTCGCCGCCTTCGGCGTGAAGAGCCGCTTTGTGCATCTGGAATTCTTCGTGCTCAACGCGGATCAGCCCGCGCTGGGCAAAAAGGGCGACATCCTCGGTCTGGAGGTCAACATGCGCCCCTCCGGCGGCTTCAGCGCGGATATGTTCAACTTCGCCAACTCCACCGACGTGTATAAAATCTGGGCGGATATGGTCGCCTATGACCGCAGCACCGTCAGCAGCGAGGGGCGCGAGCACTTCTATTGCTGCTTCTGCGGCCGTCGCGACGGCAAGAATTTCGCGATGGATCACGCCGCGATCATGGCCAAATACGGCGACCGCATCAAGATGGTGCAGCGCATCCCGAAGGCGCTTTCCGGCGCCATGGCGGATATGATGTACCTCGCCAACATGCGCACCGAGGAAGAGAAGGCCGCGTATTACCGCGACCTGCTGGCGACGAAATAAACGCGCCTGCTCATTTTCTGCGCCACATCAAAAGGGACTGTCGGGCTTAGCCTGACAGTCCCTTTGGCTTGCTCACATAAGCAAACTTGGATTGATACTAATTCGCAGTTAAAATGCTTAACAGAGCGCATCAGATTTTTTGTTCTGACGAAGCCAAGTGAAGTGAGGCGTACTGGAGGTACGTTGAACGGAACGAGGCAAAGTCAGAGCGAAAAAGATGGTGCGCGGATTAAGCCATTTTAACAAGAATTAGTATGGATAGCAAAATCAAGAAATTCAGCTATTCTTTCATTTTCGGAAAGGGCTATTCTCCCCCTTCGGGGGAAAATAGCTTTTTGTCTGCAGTCTGAAGGGACTGTCAGTTTTCCTGACAGTCCCTTCCCTATGCGCAAACGATGCGTAGAATCAGATTCGATGCTGCTTGAGGAAATACGCCATATCGCCCATCGCCTTGGTGAGCGTCTCCGGCTCGGGCAGCATGACGATGCGGAAGCGCAGATCCTCGTGCCAGTCAAACCCGCCGCCGGGGATGACGAGCACATGCTGCTCATGCAGGAACTTCATCGCGAAGTCGTGCGCATCCTCAAAATCAAACTTGCTCTTGTCCAGCCGCGGGAACAGGTAGAACGCCGCGTGGTTGGTCACATAATCCACGCCGTCGATCTTATCCAGCGCTTCGAGCGTCGCCTTGCGCTGCTCAAAGAGGCGGCCGCCCGGCACGAGCATCTCGTGCGTGCTCTCGCTGTCCACCAGCGCCGCAGGGATGACCAGCTGCGTCAGCGCGTTGCCGCACAGGCGCATGGAGGCGAGCTGCATCACGCCGTCCTTCACCGCGTCCAGCTCGCCCTTCGGGCCGGAGAACACCATCCAGCCGCAGCGGAAGCCGCAGATGATGTGGCTCTTGGAAAGGCCGTTGAACGTCACGCAGGGCAGGTCGGGCGCGAGCGCGCCGATGGATTCGTGGCGCAGGCCGTCCATCACCAGACGGTCGTAGATTTCGTCCGCCAAGATCACCAGATGATGCTGACGCGCGATTTCCGCAATCGCCAGCAGCACCTCCTTGCTGTAAACCGCGCCGGTCGGGTTGTTCGGGTTGATGACCAGAATCGCCTTGGTGCGGTCGGTGATTTTGCTTTCAATGTCCTCGATATCCGGGTTCCATTCGTTCGCCGGGTCGCAGCGATAGAAGACCGGCTTGCCGCCGCACAGATAGGCGTTGTTGCTCCACAGGGAGTAGCACGGCGACGGCAGCAGGATCTCGTCGCCCGTGCCGATCAGCGCGTTGAGCAGCATGCTCGCCGCCTCGCTCACGCCGTTGCAGATGAACACGTCGTTGGGCATGATGCCCTGCAGCCCGCGCCCGATGTGATAGGTGCAGATGACGTTTCGCGCCGCCGCCATGCCGCGCACGTCGCAATACGGAACGGCCTCGTCGATATGCAGCGCCAGCGCCTGACGCACGCTGTTGGGCAGCTTGAAGCCGAACCGGCCGGGGTTGCCCGTATTGAGCTTGAGGACGTTAATGCCCTCGGATTCCATGCGCAGCGCCTCCTGATACAGCGGGCCGCGGATATCGGAATGGACATGATCCAGTCTGTCTGAACGAGTTACCATTTTTCTTCCTCGCTTCATCGTGAAATATGCGCCCAAAAAGGGGCAACAGATATAATGTTCGCTTTGAACTCAAAAAAATCCTTTTTTCGCGCGCCAAAAAACGCGCGCCGACGGCGTTTTTCAGCACAGTCGGCGCGGATATTCGGTTCATTTCCCTTATCGGAGTTTCTTTCTCACCCAGCCGGTCAGCATATCCAGCAGGAAAACCGTCGCGATGACCGTCAGCAGGATGATGCCCACGCGCGACCAGCGGCAGGCCTGAATCGCGAAGATCAGCGTCGCGCCGATACCGCCCGCGCCGACAAGGCCGAGCGTCGAAGCGCTGCGCACCGCGATTTCGAAGTGGTTGAGCACCAGCGAGGCGTAAATCGGCATGAGCTGCGGCAGACGGGCATAGAACATGGTCTGCACCCCGTTCGCGCCGACCGCGTGGCAGGCCTCCACCGGCGTTTCATCCATGCGCTCCATCTCCTCGGTGAAGAGCTTGCCCAGCATGCCGATCTGGTGCACGCCAATGGCCAGCACGCCCGCAAACGCGCCCGGCCCGACCACCTTGATGAAAATGATCGCGTACACCAGCTCCGGGAACGCGCGCAGCACGTCGAGCACAAATTTGCCCACGCGCGGCACGACCGGGTTTTTCCACAGGCTGCGGGAAGCCAGAAGCGTAAACGGAACGGCCAGAACCGTGCCGATGGTCGTGCCAAAGAAACCGATGCCCACCGTCAGCAGCATCAGGTGGAAGATATCCTCCGAACTCCCGGTATAAAACGCGGCGAAATCCGGCTTGCAGAGGTTGGCGATTGTCGCCCTGAACGTGCCCCACGAAAAATAATTCAGCGTGCTCCAGTCGATATCCGCCGCACACCAAACCAGCAGCGCGGCCGCCGCGGCGGCAATCGCCCATTTTTTGATCGAATCAGAAAGCCTCATCTTCATTTCAGCCTCCTGCGGATCGCTTCGGAAAGCGCGTCAACCAACACAACCACCGCAAAAATAAACAGAATGATGATCGACACCCGCTCGTATTTGAACAGCCCCAGCGCCTCGTTGAGCTTCACGCCGATGCCACCCGCGCCGACATACCCCAGCACCGTGGAGGCGCGCACATTCAGCTCAAACGCATAAAACGTGTAGCTGACCACGCTGGATGTGATCTGCGGCCAGATCGCCCAAACCGCAACCTTGAGCTTGTTGGCGCCAACCGCCGTCGCAGCCTCGACCGGGCTTAGGTCGATGGTCTCAATGGACTCAAAAATCAGCTGCGACGCCATGCCGAACGTGAAAATCGCAATCGTCAGCACGCCCGTCGCCTCGCCGATGCCCACAATCGCCACCAGCAGGGACGCGAGCAGCAGATTCGGAATCGTGCGGATGACATTCAGAAAGAAGCGGCACACGCCGGTGATGATCCGGTTGTCCGTCACCACGGTCGTCGCCAGAAACGCAAACGGAATCGCCAGCAGAATCCCCAGCGCGGTGCCCAGCGCAGACATTTTGAGCGTCTTGACCATCGGATCGACCAGCTTGGGCAGATAGGAAAACTGCGGATTGGCCAGCTTTTTGAGGAATACGCCCACCTGACCGATGTTTCCGGCCAGCTGCTCGAAATTCGCATCGGTGCTGACGATGCTCGCGTACAAAAACGCCAGCAGAAGCAGCGCGATGAACAGATGCTTGTACCACTCAAAATGAACGGTATCTTTAATTTTCATGGCGCGCCTCTTCCTTGAGGAACGAATCCCCCTTGTAGACCATGCGCAGCACGTCGTCGGTCAGTTCCGCCGGCGTGCCGTCAAAGACAAGCCTGCCATCCTGCAGGGCGATAATGCGGTCGGAGAACTGCCGCGCCAGCGCGATGGAATGAATGTTGACCACGACCGTCTTGCCCATCGTGCGGTTGATGGTTTTCAGCTCCGTGAGGATTTCCTGCGACGTCACCGGATCGAGCGAGGCCACCGGTTCGTCAGCCAAAATGATATTGGCCTCCTGAAACAGTGTTCTGGCAATCGAGACGCGCTGCTGCTGGCCGCCGGAAAGGTTGTCGCAGCGATCGTGCGCCTTGTCCGCCAGATTCACCTTTTCCAGCACGCTCCGGCAAAGGGCATAATCCTCTCTTGAAAACAGGCCGAACACGCTCTTGAAGGTGGAATAATACCCCAGCTTGCCGGAAAGCACATTCTTCTGGACGGTCAGGCGCTTGACCAGATTGAACTGTTGGGAGATCAAACCAATCTTGCGGCGAATCCGCTTTAATTCGCGCTTATTCGCTCCGGTAATCGATTGCCCGTCAATCGAGACGACGCCCTCGGTCACGTCGTTCAAACGGTTGATGGCGCGCAGCAGCGTGCTCTTGCCCGCGCCGGACAGGCCGATGATGGAGACGTATTCCCCATCCGGAATCGTCAGATTGATATCGACGAGCCCCTTCACGCCGTTTGGATAGGTTTTAGATACATGGTCAAACGTAATCATGTTGTTTTCCACTCGCTTCCGATTGGTCTTTTTCGTTGTTCGGCGTTTTTTCTCAAACAGCAGAAAGCGGTATTCCTCCCCCGTTCAGAGGAAAGAATACCCCCTTCTTTATGCCGTTTTCAATTTGCGGTTACTCCGTCGCCAGCTCGATGTACTGCGCGATGGTATCGTAATCAGCCTCGTTCGCCTCGATATAGCCGCTGTGGTTCCACGCGCCCATGATCTCAAGGCCCTTTTCGTCGGAAGCCATCTTGAGGAACGCTTCCTTCACGCTCTGCGCGTCGTTGTCGGAAAGGCGGGTGTTGACCGCAATCGCGTCGTTGGGAATGTCGCCGTCGGAGAGCTTCGCGACGGAGAGCAGGCTGTACAGATCATACGGATTGCCGTTCTCATCCAGCACGGCGCTGGAGAACACGAAGCGCGCGCCCTCGAACACAAAGCAGGCGTCCACCTGACCGTTGATGACGGCCAGAATCGCGCTCGGGATCGAGGTGATGTTCACCCACGTGCAGGAATCGGTGTCGATGCCCGCCATCTTCATCTCGGCGACCGGGTAGATGTAGCCGGAAGCGCTGGAAGCGCCGAGGTAGGCAATCGTCTTGCCCGCCAGACCCTCATAGCCGGTAATGCCGGAATCGGCGCGCACGAGCACCTCAGCCTTGAAGCTGCCAACCGGAACGCCCGGCATCAGCTGCTCGTTCTCGTCGTAATCGTTGAGCGTCGTGGAAAGGATGGCCTTCGCCACGCCCATCTCGCGCGCCTGCGCATAGGTCGCCGGCGGCATGATGCCCACGTCCACCGTGCCGGACTCCATGGCCTCGACGATGGCGTTGTAGCTGGTCGCGACGGTCATCTTCACCGGAATGCCCATCAGCTCGGTCATGTACGCGGAAAACTCCGCGGTCGTCGCGTCGGCAGTTTCGGTGTTGGTCGGCACGAACTGAACGGTCAGCTCCTTCACATCCATGTCCGCCAGCGCGGAAACGCCCAGCAGCATGACGAAAACAAAGGTCAGCAGCAGACAAATCTTCTTCATAATCCGATTGCTCCTTTTTCTGTTCGGTTGTGGTTTCAAACCTACGTTTTATTATACCGAATCGCGCCTGCAAAATCAATCGGGATTCCGTATTTTGATTCCTTTTTTTCGCATTTTGTTCGTGTATTTTACATTCATTTGGCATTTGACATTTCCGCCGCGCCGGGGTATCATGGGGCTATTCTTCAATCATCGGAGGCTGATTTCATGGAGCTTCATTTTCTGGGGCGCGGCGCGGCCTTTTACGTCGAGGCGGGCAACACGTCGGCCTATCTCCGCGAGGGCAGCCGTCTGCTGCTGCTCGACTGCGGCGAAAGCGTCTTTGCCGATCTTCTGCGGCGCGGCGCGCTTTCCGGCGTGACGGATATCACCGTCGCCCTTTCGCATCTGCACAGCGACCACTGCGGCTCGCTCGGTTCGCTCTGCCATTACTGCTTCTACATGCTGCACATCGTCCCCAAGCTGGTTCTCCCGGAGGACGCGGCCTATCGCGCGGACGTCGCGACGCTTCTTCGCCTGTTCGGCGTGCAGGAGAACGCATTCGCCTTTGTGGAGGACGGCGGCGCTTTGGGCTTCTCGTCGTTCCGGTCCTTCCGCTATGTGCCGACCCGCCATTCCGACGGGATGCGCTGCTTTTCCTTCATCTTTGAGACCGAAAACGGCGGCGTGTTCTTTTCGTCGGATACCTGTACGACGGAAACGCTCGCCGCGTTCATCCAATCGCATCCGAATTTTGAGCGCGCCTACATGGATTCCACGGACGCGGACTACCCCGGCAATATCCACCTTCCCATCGGGCAGATTGCGCAGGTCGTCCCCGCGGAGAAGCGCGGCCGCGTCTATATGATGCATCTCAACCGCGCCGCGTGCGCCGAAGCGGGGCGGGCGTTCGGCTTTTCCTGCGCCGCGCCGTGATCCCCTTTCCCCTTCCCGATTTTACGCCCGCCCGATTTTACGGTTCGGAGCGTTGACGTTTCGCCGTTTCTCGCTTATCATAGAAGCCATATTGCACAAGGAGCGTTTTGCCATGATTACACTTGCCACCGCCGCCGATCTGCCGCGGATTCTCGCCCTTTACGCCCACGCCCGCGCCTTCATGGCGCAAAACGGCAACCCCAACCAATGGGGTCAAACCCGCCCGACCGAAGCGGACATCGCCGCGCACATCGTCGCCCGCGAATTGTATGTCCTGCGCGAGGAAGGCGAAATCCACGGCGTGTTCGCGTTCATCCTCGGCGAAGACCCGACCTATCGCGTCATCGAGCAGGGCGCGTGGCTTTCCGATGCGCCCTACGGCACGATTCACGCCGTCGCCAGCGACGGGCAGATTCACGGCCTGCTCAGCCGGATCGTCGCCTATTGCGAACAGACGACCCCGCACCTGCGCATCGACACCCACCGCGACAACGCGATCATGCAGCATGTCATTTTGAAAAACGGCTTCACCCGCTGCGGCGTCATTCACATCGCCGGCGGCGCGGAACGAATCGCGTTTGAAAAGGTATAAGCGGGCACCTGCGTTCCCCGCGCCTTTCGTTTCATGCCAAATTCTAAAACGGCGCTTTCCCGATTTTGCTCGGGAAAGCGCCGTTTGGCTTATACTAATTCGCAGTTAAAATGCTTAACAGAGCGCATCAGATTTTTTGTTCTGACGAAGCCAAGTGAAGTGAGGCGTACTGGAGGTACGTTGAACGGAACGAGGCAAAGTCAGAGCGAAAAAGATGGTGCGCGGATTAAGCCATTTTAACAAGAATTAGTATTATATACGGAAATCAACCCTGCGTTGGGGCGAGAGGCGTTCAGGCCGCTCAGTCTTCCGGCTTCGCACCGATGACCGCCTTGATGCGGCGCACGCCGGCGGAGGAGGATTCTTCCTTCAGGATCTTAAAGCTGATCAGCTCGCCGGTATGGCTCGCGTGCGGGCCGCCGCAGATTTCCTTGGAATACTCGCCCATGGTGTACATGCGGACGCGCTCGCCGTACTTGCTCTCGAACAGGCCGATCGCGCCTTCCTTCTTCGCGTCCTCGACGGTCGTTTCGGTCATCACAACCGGCACATCCGCCTTGATCCACTCGTTGACCAGCGCTTCCACCTGCGCCAGCTCGTCCTTGGTCACCTTGCGGCCAAAGGAGAAGTCGAAACGCAGGCGCTCCGGCGTGATGTTGGAGCCCTTCTGCGCGACCTCGTCGCCCAGCACACGGCGCAGCGCCGCGTGGAGCAGGTGGGTCGCGGTATGCAGGCGCGCGCTCTGGGCGCTGCTGTCCGCCAGACCGCCCTTGAAGCGCTGCTCGGCGCCCGCGTGGCTGCTCTTCTGGTGCTCGGCGAAGTGCTTTTCAAAGCCCGCCTCGTCCACGGTCAGGCCGTGCTCCTTCGCCAGCTCGCGGGTCATCTCAATCGGGAAGCCGTAGGTCGCGTACAGGTTGAAGGCCACCATGCCGTCGATGACCTTGCTCTCGCCCATGCGGGAAACGGCCTTCTCGAACTCGCGCTCGCCCTGACGCAGCGTGCGGGCAAAGCGGGTCTCCTCCAGCTTGAACTGCTCCAGCACGAACGCCTCGTTCTGCTTGAGCTCCGGATAGACCTCGGCATACTGTTCGATGACAACCTTGCCGATCTCGGCGGTGAAGCCCTCCTGCATGCCCAGTTCCATGCCAAAGCGCACGGCGCGGCGGATCAGGCGGCGCAGCACATAGCCCTGATCGACGTTGCTCGGGCTGACACCGCGCGGGTCGCCCATGATGAAGGTCGAGGTGCGCAGGTGGTCGGCCACGATGCGGAACGCGCGGGTCGTCGCCTCGTCGTCGTCATAGTGCTTGCCGGACAGCTCGGAAATCTTGGCGATGATGCCGGTGAAAGCGTCCGTCTCGTAGACCGTCTTGCAGCCGTTGAGGGTGCAGACTGTGCGCTCCAGACCCATGCCGGTATCGACGTTCTTCTTCGCCATCGGCACATACTGACCGTCGGCGGTCTTGTTATACTGCATGAACACGTCGTTCCAGATCTCCAGGAAGCGGCCGCAGGAGCACGCCGGGGAACAGTTCGGGCCGCACGGCGGCTGATCCTTGATGATGAACATCTCGGTGTCCGGGCCGCAGGGGCCGGTCTGACCCGCCGGGCCCCACCAGTTATGCTCGCGCGGGAGGAAGTAGATATTCTCCTTCTTCACGCCGTTTTCCATCCAATAGTTGGCGGCTTCCTCGTCGCGCGGGATGTCGCCCTCGCCCTCGAAGACGGTGAACGCCAGCTTGTCCTTGTCAAGGCCGAGGTACTCCGGGCTGGTCAGGAACTCCCAGCTCCAGGCGATCATTTCCTTCTTGAAATAATCGCCCAGCGACCAGTTGCCCAGCATCTCGAAGAACGTCAGGTGGGACGCATCGCCCACCTCGTCGATATCGCCGGTACGGATGCACTTCTGCACGTCGGTCAGGCGGGTGCCGGCCGGGTGCTTGCTGCCCAGCAGATACGGGACGAGCGGATGCATGCCCGCGGTGGTGAACAGAACGGTCGGGTCGTTCTCCGGAATCACGGAGGCGCTGGGAATCACGGCATGGCCCTTGCTCTTGAAGAAATTGAGCCACATGCTGCGCAATTCGCCGGAAGTCATCTTCTTCATGGTTGTTTCTCTCCTTTATTTCAGGTGATACCCGTTTTTTGGGTAAATGAAAACGCCTGCCGTCCGGGGACGAACAGACGTTGATTCGCGGTACCACTCCGGTTGACGCGCGCCCAAACGGGCAAGCGCGCCCTCTTGCAACCCGTAACGCAGGTCAAACGCCCGGCTCCTCGCCGGGAACTCGTTGCAGGGCTGCCGAACCGCCTGCGCACCGGGCTTGCACCCTCCCCGGCTCGCTTTCCGCATGATTCGCTTCGGCTCTTTGCACGTCATCGCCTTTGCATATCGGGTTTATTATAGCCAGAAACGCAGGGATTGTCAAGCCAAAATTCAAGGATGATACACGCCCAAATAGTCCTTCAGCGCGCTTTGCAGAATCTGGCTGTAATTCACGCCATGTCTTTCCGCCGCGTCGTTAAGCCACGCCGGAATGGTCAGCGTCTTTTTCACCGCGCGGTTCTCCATTTCATCTCTGAACGGCGTCATCCACGCCGTAATCGGCACAACAAGGCCTCCCTCCGCTTGAAGCTCCAGATTGGCTTTCGGGATGGTTTCCCCGTCCTGTTCCATGCCGTACAGGTGCAAGCTCATTGCATCCACGGCCATCCGGCGCGCGTCCTCGAAGGTGTCCCCTTCCGTAAAGCATCCTTCCAACTGCGGAAAGCTGACGCTGTATCGGCCGTCCGCCTCTTTTTCAAACACCGCCGCAAAGGTATATTCGCTGGGTCTTTTCATGCTGCTCACTCCTTCGGAAACATTATATCCATCCGGCCATCTGTTTAATGTTTTTCTCTACACCGGGCGTTAAATCTCCTCGATGATCGGGCACGGTCATTCGTTTTCCATTCTTTATAAACTGTTTATGTGAACCGGTTTGGCGAACTTCAATCCAGCCTTCTCTTTTCAGCCGCCGTATCGCCTCCTGCGCTTTCATCGGCATACGCTCCACCTCCGAACAATTTGATTATACCAGCACTTGCACGTATTGTAAATACGTATTCGTCTTTTTCTTCCAAAACCGACAGGAGCGGCGCATTTTCAGCGCCGCTCCTGCAAAAGAGGGGATTGGGGGGCTTATTGAGTTAGGGCGTTCCCTTTTGCAGCTTCTTGCCCATCTTCGTCAGGATGGTTGCCGCTTCCGCAATCGCCTTCTTATGGCGATCAAGCGTTTCACCGCTATTATGCGTTTTGGAGCCCGTAAAGTGCAGGCAGAACTGTCCAGAATAGTTATTATCCTTGAACACCTCAGCGCCGTGCGCTTCGCCGTAGATCGAACAGATAAACTGGTACTTATCAACCGTAATCAGTATCGGACGCGCTTCCCAGCCAATCTTATCCGCCGAAGATACGCCATAGATTTCGCACAACGTCGTCGTATCCGCTGCAGTCAGCGGTTCAACGTCCGCATGATTGCCCGTGGACTGAATGTAGATATTCAACGACTTACCCGTGCGCAGATCCGTCATCTTACAATGGGCACCGCGCTTCAAACCGAGCGCGTTCATCCTCGCCTTGTCGGTAAACCAGTTGTTCAGATCATAGAACGTATCGTTGTACGTCGTGGTCGCGCTGCTCGAACCGGAATACGCCTTCTGAATCGCCGCGAGCGTCACCGCGCCGCAAACGCCATCCGCCGTCAGGTTGTTGTCGCGCTGGAACGCGCGCACCGCGTCCTTCGTATACCTGCCGTAGTGGCCGGTGATCTGTCTGTCGTAATACTCCAGCGCCGTCAGCGCGGTCTGGATGTAGCTGACCATCGAGCCGGTGGAGCCGAGGGTATAGCTGCTGCCCGTATTGCCGCTGCCGCCGTTGTTCTTGATGTAGGCCTTTACTTCCTCATCTGTCATCACGGCTGCATAGCTTCTGCTGATCCAATAACCCGAGCGAGTCTGGAACCAGCCATCCACCGTATCGACGTAGTAGAAGCAATCGCCGATGTTGGCCGTGCCCACGCGATTGGCGCTGGTGCTCGGCTGATAGCGCAGGGAGACGTTGTTGCCCGTCACCTTGATCATGCCGATGGTCTCCTGATCACCAGCGCTGTTATCCGAGTCGCCGCCTTCCTTGTTATACTCCGCCTCGGAAATTGTCGTCATCATATCCGAACGAACATAGCCATTGTACGTATAGCTTCCAATATTAACCGTGATATAATACCACTTCACACCGCCGACCGTATATGTTTTGGTAATACGCACCAGCTTACCCGCCGACAAGCTGGCCTTTGCAGAAGATGACGTCGAGTAGGAAGAACGCAGATACACGTTATCCTTCGTGATCTTGCCGTAGGATTTATCGGTCGTCACGGTCGAGCCGCTGCTGGAGCCGCTGTCCGCGCTGCCGCCGGTGAGGCTGCGCAGCTTGTTGATCGTCGCCGGGCCCGCAACGCCGTCCACCGTCAGTTTGTTGGCGTCCTGGAACTTGCGAACCGCCTGCTTGGTCAGGCTGCCGAAGCTGCCGGTGATCGAGCCGTAGTAATAATTCAGCTTTTTGAGCATCGTCTGCAGCTCAGTGACGGCCGTGCCCTTGTCGCCCTCGCGCAGGGTCGTCGCCACGGTGCCGGGGCCGACGTCCACACCCGCGTTCTTGAGCGCGCTGGTGATCGCGTTCAGCGTCGCCGTGCTGGCCACGCCGTCCTGCGTCAAGCCCTTCGCCTTCTGGAATTTCTTGACGGCCTGCTGCGTCAGGTTGCCGTAGTGGCCGGTCACGTCGCCATAGTAGTAGCCCAGCGTCGTCAGATTCTGCTGAAGCGCGCTGACGGCCGTGCCGGTCGAGCCGAGCTTCATGTTCGTGCTGCTGGAGCCGCTCGACGAGCCGCCCGCCTTGTCAACCGCCACCGCAATCGCGTTGAGCGTCTTCGTGCCCGCGATGCCGTCCGCCGTCAGGCTCTTCGCCTTCTGGAAGGCCTTCACGGCCGCCTCGGTCCTCTCGCCGAAGTTGCCGGTGATATCCGCATAGTAATAGCCGAGCTGCTTCAAATCCGTCTGAAGCTGGCTGACCTTCGTGCCCTGGCTGTTCAGCTTGAGCGTCGTGCCCGCGTTGCCGCCGGAAGCGGGCGTGCCGCCCTTGCGGGCAACCGCCGCCGCGACGGCGTTCAGGGTCTTGGTGCCCGCGACGCCGTCCGCCGTCAGGCCGTTTTCCTCCTGGAAGCGCTTCACGGCCGCCTCGGTCCTCTCGCCGAAGTTGCCGGTGATCTCCGCCCAGTAATAGCCCAGCGTCGTCAGATCCTGCTGGAGATTGCGGACGTCCGTGCCCTTGGAATTGAGCTTGAGGCCGCTTGCGGAGGAACCCGAGCCGGAAGAGCTGCCGCCCTTCGCTTCGTAGGCCGCGTCAATCTTCGCGATGGTCTGCGGGCCGGCAATGCCGTCCGCCGTCAGGCCGTTCTTGCCCTGAAAGCTCTTGATGGCCGCCACGGTCTTCGGCCCCGCGTTGCCGGTGACCTTGCCGGAGTAATAGCCCAGCGCCTTCAGCTCGGTCTGCACCTTGCTGACCGTCGCGCCGCTGGAATTTTCGCGGATATAGGTCGTATCCGAATTGGCGGCGCTGGCCTTGCGCTCCGCCGCGGTGAACGTGCCGACCGCCTTGCTGGGCAGATTGCCGCTGCTCACCTTGAACTTCGACTTGGCCTGATCGGTGGAGAGCACCTTCACGTAGGTGTTGCGCCCGTCGCTCTGGCAAACCCAGCCCGTCGCGGTAGAACCGTCGCTGGCGCGGTATTTGACCTGAACGAACGTGTTCGATCCGCTCGTCTTGGAAGACGTGATGTAAATACACGCATCCTTCACGATGTTATCAATAATCGTCGCGTTGGTCGATGCGCTTTCGCGCACGCGAACCTTGTCCTGTGTCTGGCCGTAGACCTTGCTGTAACTTGCGGCACTCGCCACAGGCACGGCAAAGACCATCACCAGCACACACAGGATCGCCAGCAGCGCCGAGCGTTTGTTGATCCTGCCGTTTGTCATGATGATATCCCCTCTTTCAAGCCCCTATTTGGGGCCAAGTTTTTTGGGATCGGGTCTTCCCCCAACCAGATACACCCATCCCTTTCTTACATTACGAGACAATTTTATTACAATTCTGTTAATTTGTCAACTGTTTGCGTCCGATTTGTTTATGGAATTGTCATCCTTTTTCGCATTTTCTTCATAAATATCGGTATTTTCGTCCGACTGCGCCGTTTCGCCGTCGCCCAGCTTCAATCGCTTGCGCGGCACAAAGCCGGAGAACACCGTGTCCCCGTCGCGGGAATCCACCGTGATCCGCCCGCCCAGTTCCGCAACCGTCTGATTGACAATGAAAAGACCCATACCCTGCCCCGTCCGTTTGGTGGTGAAGCCCGGCTCGAAGATCTTGGCGCGCTGCTTTTCCGGGATGGCCGGCCCGTTGTTGCGCACGGAGAAGAACCAACTGCGCAGATCCTCGCCCAAAACCAGCTCGACCGTCGGCTTTTCGCCCTCGGGCAGTTGGGCGCTCGTCGCCGCGTCCAGCGCGTTGTCGATCAGGTTGGCCAGTACGCGGCAGATTTCCCACGCGGGCATCAGCGGGTCATCCCACTTCGCCGCGATGGAGAGCTTCAGCTCCGCGCCGCGCTGTCTCGCCTCGACCACCTTCGCCTGAATGAGCGCGTTGACCGCCGGGCAGGCCGTGCGCATCATGCGGCTGACGCGCTGCATGTCGCCGTAGAGCTTGTCCATATAGGTCATCGCCTCGCCCGGCTCGTTCATCTCAATCAGGCTGTAAACCACCTGAATGTGATTCATAAAGTCGTGCCGCTGGGCGCGCATCTCGCGGTTGAGGTCTTCGAGCTGTGAATACGCTTCCTCCAGCTCCTGCGTGCGGCGCACCATGCGCAGGCTGGTCAGCGACGCGCCGATATCCGTCAGCGCGCCCCAGCCGACGATGGTGAAGCACAGCAGCGACACCATCCGCACGATGCTCTCCTCCACCCCGCCGAGCAGCATCCGCCGCACGAGCGTCAACATCACGATTCCGGCGACAATCTCCAGCACGTTGATGGCGATGGATATCAGGGCGGCTTTTTTCACCTTGAGATGGTCGTGCATCTCTTCCTTGGTCAGATTGAATCTCATGCTCTTTCCCTGTCAAACAAAAATCCCATGCGATGCCTTTCGGTGACCGCACGGGATTTTCCATGTTCGCTGATTACTCGTGAAGCGAAGCCGGATACACGCCGCTTTCGTGCAGCTTGCGGAGCTCCGCCTGCACAAACGGCTTGTCCTCCTTATAGGTCACGCCAAACCACACGGCGTCGGTCGTCAGCATCGGCACGGTCAGTTCGCCTTCGTGCATCAGCTCGTCCACAAACACCGGCAGCAGGCACTCGGCCTTGATCGCATCCGGCGCAAGCCCCTTGAGGAACGTCGCGAAATATTCCTCCAGCTTGCCGAAAATCCACGGGGTGAAGCCCCAGAAGTTCATGCTGACCGGCGCGAGGGGATCCAGCAGCTCGCCCGGCTCGCCCGCGCCGATGTCGCGGATCTCGCCGTTTTCACAGAGCTTGATCTTGAGCGTCTCCACAACCTTGTCGAGGTTGCCGTTCACGGCGTGGCACACGCCGCGGGACACCGTGCCGTTTTTGGAAACGGTGTTTTGGAGCTGATAGCCCACCATGGTCGCCTCGCCCTCGGGCGCCAGCGTCTGCAATTTTTCATAGATCGTGCTGAACGCGGACACGCCGTAGTAGTCATCCGCATTGATGACGGCAAACGGCTGGTCGATGTAGTCGCGCGCCACGAGCACCGCGTGCACCGTGCCGAACGGCTTGGTGCGCTCCTCTGGAATATGATAGAAGGAAGGAACGCTGGAGAAATCCTGGAATGCGTAGTCCACCTTCACCTTCTTGGCGATGCGGTCGCCGCAGATGGAAGCCAGCGTCTCCTTCATGCCCGGCTTGATGACAAAAACAACCTTGTCAAAGCCTGCGCGAATCGCGTCATAGATGGAATACTCCATCAGGATTTCGCCATTCGGGCCGAGACCGTCCACCTGCTTGTTGCCGCCGTAACGGGAACCCATACCGGCCGCCATAATCAAAAGCGTAGCACCCATATCCAAATATCCTCCTCGAATCATTTGATTGGTTTCGAGAATATTATACAAGATTTGGCGCTCGCCTTCAAGCCATATCCCTTAAATTCGCAAAACATTTGTCGCTCGCCGCCTCTTGCGGCCTGATTTGCAAGGATGTATAATGGAAAAAAACATCGGGAGGAATGCGCATGAAGGTTCTTCTGCTCAACGGCAGCCCCAATGAACACGGCTGCACCTACACCGCGCTCTGCGAGGTCGCCCGCGCGCTCGAGGAGAGCGGCGTCGAAACGGAAACGCTGTGGATCGGCAACCGGGCGGTTCGCGGCTGCATCGGCTGCGGCGGCTGCGCCAAAAACGGCAGACGCCGCTGCGTCTTCGAGGATGATCTGGTCAACGCCGCGCTGGATCGGATGCAGGCCTGCGACGGTCTGGTGGTCGGCTCGCCGGTTCATTACGCGGCCGCGGGCGGCAGCATCACCTCTTTTCTGGATCGCATGTTCTACGCCGGCGGCAGCCAGCTTCGCACGAAGGTCGGCGCGGCGGTTTGCAGCGCGCGCCGCGCGGGCACGACGTCCACGCTCGATCAGCTTTCCAAATACTTCACCATCTGCGGCATGCCGATTGCACCCAGCCAGTATTGGCCGATGGTGCACGGAAACACGCCGGAAGACGTTCTCAAGGACGAGGAAGGCTTGCAGATCATGCGCATGTTGGGGAGAAATATGGCGTATATGATCCGCGCCTTTGCCCTTGCGCGCGAAAACGGGCTGCTTCCGCCCGAAATGGAGAAGCCGAAGAAGCGCACGAATTTCATCCGTTGACCGCCTCTATTCTATTAGACGTATGAAACGGCCAAAAAGTTTCGCGCGGCCGAAAATTTTTTCTGAATTTTTTTGACGGCGATTCGCGCGGCCGCTTTTTCGTATAACAATCATTGAGAAAAAAGCGAATGTTGCACAAAGCGCGGGCGCGCAATGCGCGCCCCTACGGGCACG